>Ga0070729_10005617_pt1 | contig 12841 bp, 13 predicted proteins | sample tdDd472_FD_66725 | JGI IMG/M metagenome (GOLD analysis project Ga0070729, IMG submission 66725) | Marine sediment microbial communities from the Atlantic coast under amendment with organic carbon and nitrate - tdDd47.2 | ecosystem: Environmental > Aquatic > Marine > Coastal > Sediment | place...
TGCCGGCAACCACGGCCTTGCCATGAACCGAGTCAAGATAGTCCTCATGGTCATCGTGGCAGCCGGTGCATTTGGCAATAACCTTGGTTTTGTCATTTTTCCAGTAGGTATGTGTGTGAACGTCATCGTGACAGGCTGCGCAAGTGACATCATTCAGCTTGTGAACGCTTGAATAATGTTCGCGGGTTTCCTTCTTGTGACAGCGAACGCATTTCGGCTCACCGGGGATGACGTCGCCCGCCATGTGTGCATCAAGGGAGGTCACTTCAACATGGCAGCTGGTGCAGGCATTTGTGCCGTGGACCGACGCCCCGTAAGCGACCGGAGACACCACATCATCATGACATTCCAGGCAGACCTCTGGAGCAATGGCCATGCCACTCTCTGCCTGGGCAGATACGGCGGGCAGATAAAGGGCCATGGCCAGCAAAATAAAGGCAAGTGTTCTGCAATTCATTAGATACGACCTCCTGATAGTTCTTCCCTGAATCCCACTCAAACCAGGGCCTGAAATGCGATTTATTAAAACATGAGAAATGGAAAAAAATGAATAAATTAGTGATGTTGTAATGTTTAACAGTGTATACAGTATAAGATTAAAAATGGTTTAACATAGGCTGTATTAAAAGTCAATCGTGAAAATATGTTAAGGTATGTTTTTTATATACACCACTAAAGGCTTGCACGCAGGAATCGGAATGCATAATATGCGCAACGATGACAAGTCAAGTATGGGAGTTTGGTAAATGAGTCGTTGGCCGGGATTGATCTGGGCTGTTCTGGCCCTGAGTTTTTATGTTGTCGGCGGGCTGCTGATCATGGGCGGCCTGATCCTGATCGGGATTCTCGGCACCCAGGATTTATGGGGTTGGGGCGAGGCTCGTGGAATTGGTTACATGGCCTTTGGCATTGGCATCTTTCTATCAATATTCGGCGTCATGATTATGCGTATCATGCGCAATCGAGGTGCGGCTTAGAGGGCGACAAGCTTCAGCCAGAGGTCATGATAGAGAGGACAACAGATGGTTAATCTGTTGCCCTTATTCTTTATTCTCAAGATCAAAACCAGAACCGGCGGGTCGCGTCCCGCCCGACGCCATACTTTTGTCCGGCAACAAAAGTATGCAAAAGTGCCTTCTCCTTGCGGAGGGCATCTCATTTGCCAGTTTTCTGAGGCGTCCAATAACTTCGGAGCTTAATAAGCCGGCCCGTTACAGGGGGGCCTTCCTTTCAGTGTGACCTATAGGGGAAAAGCTTAAAAACAAAGCAACCGTTGCATTCCTCCACAAGCGGAGAGGCTCTCAAGAGCCTCGGATCCTGCGGGGGAAGTGCAACCTCTTGGTCGATCAGAACAACCTGTATTGATGTTGCCGCCTTAACGCGCCAGACATGCCCAGCGCAGCGCAGGCCCTTTTCTGCTTACTCTTTTAGGCCAGTAAAAGAGTAAGGCGCAGTCGGGGGGCGCGACCCACGGGTTTTGCTTTTGTCTTTAAAATTGTGGAGGACAACAAACAAGGGCAACAGATTAACCATCTGTTGCCCCAAGCTTCAGAGAAACCACTTGCCAGTAAAAAAACAAACCCCGCATCCGAAAATGCGGGGTTTGTAAGTGATCTGAGGGAGCAGCCGATATGGCTGCTCCCTTTTTATGTTGGCTGAATTAAGACCGATTTACTTGCTGAGCATCTGCACAACAGTGTCGGTGAAGGGGTTGGCGAAGAGGATGATCATGGCAACAACGAGGCAGTAGATTGCCAGGGACTCGATCATTGCCAGGCCGACCAGCATGACGGTCATGATCTTGCCGCTTGCGCCAGGGTTGCGGGCAACGCCTTCAACCGCCTTCGAAATAGCTATGCCCTGACCAATACCTGTACCGAAAGAACCAAGGCCCATGCCGACTGCGGCAGCCATTACACACCAAGCAAAATACTCCATTGTTTTACTCCTTAACTAATTAGTGATCGGTTTTCCTATACAATATAGGACGCAAGCACGGACGTCCGTGCTTAGTGAGCTTCCTCGAGCGAACCGGCGATATAGATCATGGCCAGCAGCATGAAAACGAAGGTCTGTATGAACGCAACCAGGACACCCATCACCATCAATGGCAGCGGGACCAGGAAAGGCACCAGGGTAAAGAAAATCATCAGCACGATTTCGTGGCCGTACATGTTGCCGAACAGACGCAGAGTTAGCGATAAGGGGCGTGCCAGGTGGCCGACGATCTCGATTGGAACCATCAATGGAGCCAGCCAGCCAATCGGTCCACAGAAATGTTTGAAATAACCGATGCCGTGTTCTTTGACACCGACGATGTGAGTCATGGCGAAGACTGTCAGCGCCATGGCGGCGTTGGTGTTGAGGTTGGCCGTCGGCGGGAAGAAACCCGGAATCAGGGCGATCAGGTTTGAAACCAGGATAAAGAAGGCGATGGTGGCAATCAGGGGGAAGTAGGCTTTGCCCTTAGGCCCCATGGTCTCTTCGATCATGTTTTCAATGCCGTCGACAACCGGCTCAAGGAAATTCTGCAGGCCGGTCGGGACCGTCTTGATGTTGTTTTTGACCAGAAGTGCAACCAGAATCAGCAGCGCCATGACCAACCAGGTATAGGTGATGTGGTTGCCGATGTGCGTATGCAGTTGGTGTTCAAGCCACTCAAAGAAAATAAACGGATGTATCATGACGCTAGAAGCCTCCCTTACCTAAAGGCGCGCTGTATCGTGATCCAAAACAGGTTGATAACTACAACCGAGAGACCGATTACCAGGCCGACGGTGTGAACTTTAACGATTCCGACCAGCACGACGATCATGCCCGCCAAGGCTGCCAGTCTGATGATGTAACCGAACTGATAGCGGAATCTGGCTCCGCCCGACGGTTCCTCCAGTAGGCGAACCAGAGAGCGTCGCAACCAGATGAACCCCCCAATCGCAATCAATCCGCCGACCAGAACGCCTATACTCAAGGCAGAGTCGCCGAAAGGCAGGCTGCCGATCAGCAACAGGGCCAGTATGATCCAGTTGCGCCGGGCCATCTGCGCGGGCAGCTGTTCAATCTGGTCCATCATCCTTCTGGTCCTGTTCTTCTTCCTGTTCCAGCTCGCGCATAGCGCGCCGGGTCAGAATGAAGATGTTACGAAAGCCCGAAGCGATACCGAACCCGAGCCAGATCAGGGTCATCCAGGGGGATGTTCCCAACCATTTGTCCAGGTAGTAGCCAATGAACAGGCCAATGAAAGATGATGCCACCATGCATATCCCCAGACTTGATAAAAAGCCTAGAGATCTCATGAGTTGACGTTTGTCGTCGGCCATATTAATTGTATACAGAATACACCTGGATTTTAAGCCTACACTTGATAGCATAGGACTTTAGGGCTGTCAACCGCTTTTCTCGGTCTGCAGAGTTGATAAAGTAAGAGTTACATACCCTTAATTAATGACTAGTGGGTTTACATTTATGGGCAGACAGAGTATGGTTCTGCGCCAAAACGGCCCGGTGACATAATCTCTTGGGTCTCCGGACATAATGGCAGGCAAACAATAACATATAATCAGGTGTCCGGCTGACACTCAAATATCGCAAGGAGTCAAAGCAATGAAAAGCAAGGTTATGTTTCTGGCGGCCCTTCTGCTGGCCAGCATGCTGCTGCCGTTAATGGCTGTTGCCGAAGAAGATGCCACCCGTGAAGAAATCGTTGAGATGTGCAAGAAGGCAGAGGCACTGCTGCTGACCAACCAGGAAGCAGGTATTGCCGAGATCGCCAACCAGGAAGGTCAGTTCATCTGGAAGAACACCTACGTGTTTCTGATGGATCTTGATGGTAACATGCTTGCCCACCCGATGATCCCGCAGTTGACTGAGAAGGGGCCGCTCTTCCATGTTGCAGACAAGAATCCGGACAAACCCAAGATGATTTTTGTTGAATTTGTCGATATTGCCAGGAAAAATGGCGAAGGCTGGATCTGGTACATGTGGCCGAAGCCGAACAGTCGTGAGCCGATCGACAAGTTCACATACATACGTCGGGTTGGGTTTACGGATATGCTGGTTGGGGCCGGAATTTACAAATAGCTCATCAAGATCAATCGGTTATTGACACAATGGGGTGCATCTAATCTGATGTGCCCCATTGTTGTTTGGGTGAGATTACTGCCCCAGTGTAAAGAGTGCCAGTAGACCAAAACCGATCATCGCTGCCAGGGAAGCCTGGTAGCCGTAGTTAGGCCACGCGACCTTGCCGGTTGTTGCCGTTGTGACTCGTCGATAGGTCTTCATATGCTTGTGAACCTGCCAGCGGATTTCGAAAAAACTGACCTTGATTCCGGCTTCGGCCAGCCCGCGCAACAGCAGTATGGAACAGACAAAGTTGAACAGTCCGGCAGCCAGAAAAGCATAGAAAAAGTATAGGGCCATAATAGCTCTCAGCCGACCGGCGCCAGGAACTCAGCGAACGGTGATCTGCCGGCCGTCGAAATCAACGGTCTGGCCCGTCCGGACCTTGCAGCGCTTGCGTGTTTCCACTGCACCGTCAACCTGGACCAGGCCGTCGGCGATCAACAGCTTGGCCACCCCACCACTTTCGCAGAGACCTGTCACTTTCAACAGGCTGTGAAGCTCAATGTAGTCGTGACCGGCAAGCTCGAATTCAATCATCGCTACTTGTACTTGCTCCGCCGGTTGCGTGGCGCAGCCTTGCTCCCTTTTTGGAACCTGCTTTCGCTTTTCCTCGGCGTGCTCTTGCGCTTTGACTTGTCGGCGGGCATGGCCTGCCGGTCGTCCGCGGGGCTGATCTGCAGCTGCTGCCCGCACACCCAGACTTTCTGCAGATGTCGGAACAGCGCCGGAGGCATCGATCTGGGGAGATCGACCAGGCAGTAATCATTGTGGATCTTGATCTGGCCGATGTCGCGACTTTGGATGTTGGCCTCGTTGGCGATGGCCCCGACGATGTGTTTCGGTTCCACCCCGTGGGTACGACCAACTTCTATCCGGTAACGGGCCAGGTTGCCGTCGGAGAAGGCAGGGCCTCTTTCGGTCCGTGCGGGTTCATCAATCTCTTCCGGCTCTTCCGTGCCGTCGATTTGCAGCGGCTTGTCCTTCTGCAAGAGGTAAGCAAGGGTCGAAGCGATTCTGCGCAGGCCGACATCATGCTGATGCTGGTAGCTGTCTATCAGTTCTTCGAAGAACTCCAGGTCCTGAGACTCCATTGCTTCGGCAATCTGATCCTTGAACAGGTCGGTCCGGCGGTTGGAGATGTCCTTGCGGCTCGGCAGGCTCATTGCCGTAATCGGTTGACGGGTCGCCCGTTCGATTGCCGCCAGCATCCGTCGTTCCCGTGGTGCGACGAACAGGATCGCCTGTCCTTCGCGTCCGGCGCGCCCGGTCCGGCCGATGCGATGCACATAGGCTTCGGTATCGTAGGGTATGTCGTAATTGACCACATGGCTGATGCGCTTGACATCCAGACCACGAGCGGCAACGTCGGTGGCAACCACGATGTCGAGAGCGCCGCTCTTCAGTTGATCAACGGTTTTTTCCCGCAACGACTGGGTCATGTCACCATTTAAGGGGGCGCAGGAAAAGCCGCGTGATTCGAGCTTCTCAGACAGCTCTACCGTAGCCGTTTTGGTGCGTACAAACACAAGCATTCCCTCGATCTCTTCTGCTTCGAGGATGCGGGTCAGGGCATCCAGCTTGTGCAGTCCCTTGACCTGCCAGAAACGTTGTACGATCGTCTCGACAGTGGATGTCTTGGCCTTAATCTTGATCTCGACCGGGTCTTTAAGATAGCGCTGGGCAATACGGTTGACCTCCTTCGGCATGGTAGCCGAAAAAAGTGCCGTCTGCCTCTCTGCCGGAGTCTCCTTGAGGATCTGTTCAACGTCGTCGATGAAACCCATGCGCAGCATTTCGTCAGCTTCGTCGAGAACGACGCAGGACAGCCCCGCAAGCTTCAAGGTGCCGCGCCGCAGATGGTCCTGGATTCGTCCCGGGGTGCCGACCACGGCATGGACGCCGCGATGCAGCTGTCGCAATTGCTGACTCATGCTCTGCCCGCCGTAGACCGGCAGGACCTGGAACCCTTTCAGGTGACGGGCGTAGGTGCGGATCGCCTCGGAGACCTGCAGGGCCAATTCGCGGGTGGGTGTGAGGACCAGGATCTGTGGATGCTTTTTCTTCAGGTCGAGGCGGCTCAACAGGGGCAGTGCGAAGGCCGCGGTTTTACCCGTGCCGGTCTGGGCCTGTCCGAGCAGGTCGCGCCCTTCGAGAAGCGGCGGGATACTGTGCGCCTGGATCGGCGAGGGAGTCTCGTAGCCGACCTCATTGATGACCTTGTATACTGCCGGGGCAAGGCCGAGTTCTTTGAAGCTGGCTATGTTGTCTTCTGTCATGTGGTCTGTCCTGGTTCAGTCTACGGAAAAAGCCCGGGCAAGGCCGGGCCGTGTGCGTACCTGAGTGCAAATTATGAAAAATGGAATTGTCAGAAGTGTTGGAAGGCAGAGAACTTAACCCATTAGTGGGACAAGTGCAATACTTATTCGTACCGAGGATGGTGTCGGAGCGACTTCCGCATGGAATGGCCTCCGGCGACAGGAGGTCAGCGTGAGCCGAGCTTGGCGAACAGGACACCTGCGGCACGGTTGAGGACGTGATCGCGCGGCAGGGAGGTGAAAATCGGCGGCCTGCGGTAACCCAGCCGGTTGAGTTCATCGATGATCGGTTGGTGGCGCCTGAACTTCAGCCCCTTGCGCAAAGATTTTATGGCTTTGTTCTTGTGGCCGGCGACCAGGTAGATTTGGCTGAGCTGATAATAGTGATCGGGATTGTCCGGTTCTGCCTCGAGGGCTTCGCGACAGAGGGCCATGGCCTGCTGGTACTGCTTGCGCTCTCTGGCCAGGCAGTAGGCCAGCTTTGCCTTGACCGCTGGTTTCGGGTCCATAGCGTGCGCCATCTCAAACTGTACCATGGCAACCAGCGTATCGCCTGTCTTCAGGGCGTGGTCGCCCTTGCTGAGCAAGGCCTCCAGTGAATCTGACATAAATTGGTCTCCTTTGTGTCCAGCACCCCGACTACACAGAATAACTCAATCGACTGATTTCGGCAATAGCTTCAATGGGTGGAACGGGACCATCCTCCGTCTCAGCGATATTTGAACGTCCTGACCGGTAATCTTCAAGCTTTGTCCCGTGAGCGGGATTAGAGTTGCCTGAGTCTTTCTGCTGATGTATTGTAAGGTGTTAATCTTGCTGTTAATTGTGGATGTGTTGTGCCGTGGTTTATTATTTCAGGAGCGCTTGTCCAAAAAGTAGTCCGGTCTTGGCGTTTTGCGACAAGTTGGTGTGCCGAAGATGGTACTCCTGGTTTTAAGCTGTAATGAAGAGCCCGCAGGGCAAGGCTGACCTGCCGGGAAGCTATGTCCCAGTGCAGTCGCTTATGTATATGCAAGTAATCATTTTCGCAACACCTCTAGGAAGGGTAATCGGTCCATGAAGTTGAGGTCCAAAATTCTTCTGGCGCTGATCTCGGTCGGCGTCATCCCCCTGGTCGTCGCCCTCTGGGTGGTCGGCGGCATGGTTGCCAGTGAACTCGAAGTGCAGGTGCAGGTGCGGGCGCAGGATTCAGCCAACTTTATCGAACAGACCACCACCAAAACATCGTCAGACGACCTGGCGTTGGTGAAGTTGCTTTCCGGCAATCCCTTTCTGGTCAATGCGGTCTACTCGGCCGGTCTGAGTGGCGATGTCTCACAATTGACCAGTTTCCTGTCCAACCTCGAAACCCTGTCCTTCGATCAACTCCAGGTCCTTGACAAGGATGGCAAGCAGCTTCTCCGTGTGTTCGTGAACGACAACCAGAAAATTCCATCGACATCCGGTACGGAACATCCGGTGATCGAAGTCAGCCTGGAAGGTGAGGCCTACGCCGAGAGCGGTTTGTTCGACGGCCGCATGGCGATCACCTCGGCAGCGCCGATCAGTATGTACGGTGAGCCGATCGGCCACCTCGTTGCAGTCACCTATTTTGACAAGAAGCTGGCTACTCGTCTGAAGACACTGAGCCGTATGGAGATCGCCTTTTTTGATGAAGGTGGGATCTTTACAGCGACTTCGCCCGAGTTGAACACGGTTGACTTACAGGCCATTCTCACCTCAGGCAATTATGCCAGGGAGATCAACGGCAAGAAGAGCCTCATCACCTATAATTCGATCGCCGGCAAGAACCGAGGCGTGCTCATTGCCCTGGATATCTCGACACTGAATAATGCCAAGTCGACCCTGTTGAACGCCATGATCATCACAGCGCTGATCATGATCAGTGTGTCAGTCATGATCGGGCTGTTCGTCTCGACAGGCATCGTGCGTCCACTGCGTGAAGTGGTGGTGACTCTGAGGGAAATCTCGACGGGGAGTGGTGACCTGACCCGGGAACTGGACGTCCGCACCTCCGATGAGGTCGGTGAACTCTCCGAGTGTTTCAATGCGTTCCTGGCCAGGCAAAGGGAGATGGTTGGTCGGATTAGTGCCGTGACGGATGACCTGGGCAAGGCGAACGAGCAGATTCGCGGCGCTTCACACGAAGTCATGGAAGGGGCCGTCCGCCAGTCGCAGGCATTGGAAGAATCGTCCAAGGGGATCGAGGGAATTGACGAGGCGGCCGGAGGGATTGCTGAGAGTACCGGCAACCTGGTGACGTCGGTAGAAGAGAGCTCCTCGGCAACCCTGGAACTGGGGGCGACGATTGAAGAGATTGCCAGCCAGATGGAAAAACTATTTTCAACGGTTGACGAGGTCTCCAGCTCCATCAACGAGATGTCGGTGTCCAGTCAGGAAGTTTCCGAGAACGTCGGGATTCTCTCGTCGTCAACCGAAGTGACCGTCTCCTCAATGCTGGAGATGGACGCCTCGATCAAGGAGATCGAACATAACGCAGCACAGACCAGTAAACTGGCCAGTGAAGCTGCCGAAGACGCCCAGCGCGGCATGCAGACAGTCGATGAAACGATCAAGGGTATCGAGTTGATCCAGAAAACGGTCGACCGTGCCAGCAATGCCATCGAAGAACTGGGTGAAAAATCGAGCGCGATCGGCAAGATCCTGACCGTTATCGACGAGGTGGCTGATCAGACCAGCCTGCTTGCCCTGAATGCTGCGATCATTGCCGCCCAGGCCGGAGAGCACGGCAAGGGCTTTGCGGTGGTTGCCGATGAGATTCGCGAACTGGCCGAACGGACCGCGATTTCGACGCGTGAAATAGGTACTATCATCAGCAATCTCCAGGAGGGTACCCAGGAAGCGGTCCTGGCAATGAAAGACGGCAGTGAGCAGGTTTACGAGGAAGTCAAGCGCTCCAAGGACTCCAGTGTTGCGCTTGAGAAGATCCGCAGCAGCACGCTGAAGGCGATGGAGCAGGTCAACAGTATCGTCCGTGGCACTGAGGAGCAGTCCCGCGGCAGCCGCCAGGTGACTGATTCGATGAACCAGGTCGCTGCCATGCTGGAGCAGATTGCCACGGCCGTCAATCAGCAGAATTCGGGGATCAGGCAACTGGCCGAGAGTGCCGAGCTGATGCGGGATATTGCTGCTCACGGCAAACAGAGCACCAGCGAGCAGTCCAAGGGCAGTAAGCAGATCAATGCCAGCATGGAGCAGATCCGCACGATGATCACAATCATCGACGAAGCCACCCGGGCGTTGACACAACGCAGTCGGGATGTCGTCGGCGCCGTCGGCAGCGTCCACAAGGTTGCCGAAAACAATGCCAGCCGGACCGCAGAACTGGATCTCGTGGTCGAGACCTTGAACCGTCTGACGATTGCTCTTGAAGAGGAGGTCGGGGTCTTCAAAACATGACCGGCCCGGGCCTCAAGCTGACGGTGCTCGGTTCGGGGACCAGTACCGGTGTGCCGGTTCTGGGTTGTCACTGCGAGGTCTGCTCATCACCCGAACCACGGAACAACAGGACCCGCTGCAGCGCCCTGCTCGAGTGGGGTGGGCGAAAGATCCTGATTGACACCGCCACGGATTTTCGGCAGCAGGCGTTACGTGAAGGCCTCGATCATATTGACTGCGTCCTGTACACCCACGCCCATGCCGACCATGTGCACGGCATCGACGATTTGAGGACCTTTACGCTGAGGACCGGCACCGCGATTCCGATTTACGCTGCGCGCGGAGTGCTCGACCGGATCCGGGGCCTGTTCAGTTACATCTTCAGCGAAACCGATGCCCCTGGGTACCGGCCGCGTCTGGAGGTCAACGAAGTCCGGGGGCCGTTCAAACTGTTCGGCCAGGTAGTGACGCCGATTCCCCTGGTGCACGGGCCCGGTGAATCGCTTGGCTACCGGATCGGCAACCTGGCTTACGTGGTCGACTGTAGTGCGATCCCGGAATCGTCGTGGCGGCTGCTTGAAGGGGTGGACGTCCTGGTGATTGACGCGTTGCGATTTCGTGAACACGATTCCCATTTCACGATCAGTGCGGCAATTGAGGTCGCCCGGCAGCTGCAGGTGCCGAAGACCCTGCTGACGCACCTGACCCATGACATTGATTATCCCCGGCATTCCGCCGAGCTGCCCGAGGGCGTTGAATTCGCCTATGACGGACAGACCCTGACGCTGCCGTTGCCGATGGCGCAAGAGTAATAAAGGTTATGTCGAAGCAACACCAGGAAATAAGACTGCACGGGCATCTCGATGATACCATCGAGTATTTTGCAATGGCGGCCGCCCCTGACGCCTACAGCCGCTACTTCTTTGAGGCCGGCAACGATGAGTTGCGTTTTTTCTCGCCGGGCAACGAGTTCATCCTCCAGCCTGATCGAATCAGTCATCGCGGTAACGGCGGCTCCTTTTGCGAATACATGTTCGGCGTTGACCAGCCTCTAGCTGACCTGGCAAAGACCGAAGTGCGTAACCGCCTGGTCCTTTATGGGACTTTCTACAAAGGTGATGGTAGCCAGCTTGATTTCACCTCGAAAACGGATGGTCAGAACAGCTACGAACAGCTTTTTTTCGAAGGCAATGCCACGGTCAATTATTTCTTCTTCATGACCGGCTCGGTTTCCGGCCAGCTCCAGGAGCAGCAGGAGAATATTGCACGTCTGCTCGGGAAAACGCTGAAGCGTTCAGAGGGTGTCGGTTTCGGTGATGATACTGACCTGCTCGACGAGATTTACAGTATGCTCGGTCACCGTAGTTCGCTTTACCTGATCAAGCTGATTCACAAGAAACACAGACGCTATCACGATACTTTCAAGGAGCTGTACTTCGAATACAAGACGATTCCTGATCACGAATTCGATAAGCTGCAGGAACTTGCCAACGAATTCGAGATCGACCGGTACCAGCAGGAGCGGATCCGGATCGATGTTATGTACAAGCATTCGGATAACCAGAGGATCGTCGACGAATACAAGAATATCCTGATTGAGTGTAACCTTAAAGGGAGTATCAACCAGCTCGAGAATGCCCGCCTGACCCGGCTGAAAACCCTGTCGGTGCGCAACAAGATTCCGGCGGCACTTTTCTACACGCTCGACAAGATGCTCAAACATGACAAGCTGGTCGATCTGGACGAGCAGGATTACCTCGCCGAGACCCGGCAGGTTCTCGAAGGGATCTTTTTTACCGAAGCCCAAATTGACGCGAGCATCACCTCCGAGGACATGTCTCTGCTGCTGCATGCCAAGCGGCAGGCAAGTGAGAATCGCGACCATACCTTCGACCATATCCTGCTGGAGACCGGCAAGGCCTGTGACGAGAAGATCCACGAAGGGGCCGACCTGAGTCTGCTGGAGCACTTCTCCTACATCATTACCTATTTTGACCGCTACGATAACACCTCGGCGGTGATCAACCAATTAGCGTTCATGGAAAGCGTCCAGTTCGGCGAAGAACAAATACGCAGCCTTCTGGGTAACAAAAAGGCCTTTGACGAGCTTGAACCGAAGCTTTGGACGGAACTCTTTTTCAAGCAGGTTTTCGAGAACAAGTACCTCGGCCAGTTCGGCCGCAAGAAATTGACTTGTCTGCAGAAAGGACTGACCCAGATCGAAGACGGCCGTCTGACGATCAAGGCCCTGGTAGACCAGTTACACCTGATTGACAAGGAAGAGCGCCTCAATACGATCCTTTTGTCCCACGTCAAGGAGCGCATCCGCAACTTCTATTCCAAGTACAATACCCACGTGGAGCAGGAAGCGCTACTGGTGGAGATTGCCGACGAGCTTTACAACAAAGGACTCTATACCAGCGACATCCCGCTCGCCCAGTTCCACAATGTGGTGGTCAATATCAAGAAGGAAGTCGTTTACATTCACAACCTGTTGCCCAGGATTATCGCTGAACGCGATACGTCCCTGCGGGAAGATTTTCTCGATAACAGTGGCCTCGACCGTTTCTATGTCGAAGAACTCGAGCGCGAATACTTCTCGCTCAACAACCTCGACCTGGAAAACCTCTACTCGATCCGCAAAGGCCTTGCGGACTGATCCCTGTCCCTAGACTGATTCTCTATGAGCCAACCGGACCTTAACAAAACTCGCAATATCGGCATAATCTCACATATCGATGCCGGCAAAACCACGGTTTCCGAACGGGTCCTCTACTATTGCGGTGAAATCCACAAGCTTGGTGAAGTCCATGACGGCATGGCAACCATGGACTGGATGTCCCAGGAACAGGATCGCGGTATTACCATCACGGCGACCAGCACCACTTGCCGCTGGCAGGACATCTGGATCAATCTGATTGATACGCCGGGGCATATCGATTTCACTATCGAGGTGGAACGTTCCCTGCGGGTCCTCGACGGGGCGATTGTGATCTTCAGCGCAG
>Ga0070729_10005618_pt1 | contig 12839 bp, 10 predicted proteins | sample tdDd472_FD_66725 | JGI IMG/M metagenome (GOLD analysis project Ga0070729, IMG submission 66725) | Marine sediment microbial communities from the Atlantic coast under amendment with organic carbon and nitrate - tdDd47.2 | ecosystem: Environmental > Aquatic > Marine > Coastal > Sediment | place...
CGTTGCCATGTGATTTCAATATTTTGCGTATTAAAGACAAATGCAGGTGATCCAGTTGTGGTACGGACGAGCGCATCTAGTAAAAAATAAAGTGGCGTGAAGACATTCCCGATCATCATATAAAAGGTGATACCCGCTGATAGTACCGAGCCTGTCACCTCTTGAGATTTAAATATATATTCTAAAATTGTCCAACTAATGAGTAACCCATTGGAAGTAATGACCCCATAGAACACAAATAAGAAGGCATTGAGGTCTCGATCATTAGAGGTTAGTGCCCAGATGATACCTGTGATGATGGTCAATGCATTGAGCAATGTACCAATGATAATGCGTCGTCGGTTTGTGGTTGTAACATAAATGCCAATCCCAATCATCAGACAATAGAACGTCACATAGATGGCACTGGCTGTATTGCTGAACTCCGAAAATGGATATGCAAAATGCAGGACAATCAACGCAAATAATAATAAATTTACCTTGCCATGTAATTTATTGATAACTATCATATGAATCCTTCATTTATGACTCAAGTTATGATGGGTTTATGCTCCAACTAGAGATTCGATTGCTTATATGACCATAGTTCTACATATTTAGTGCGAATTTTAGAGGCTACACTATCCAATTGATTTCTGTCTGGTCGATAGTCCCAATCCGCATCTATTTTGAAGCTGTCGCCTTTATATCGCGGGAAGATATGGAGATGAAGATGAAAAACCTCTTGAAATGCGGCTTCTCCATCTGCCAAAAACAGATTAATTCCTTCGCATTTTAAGTCTGTAGATCGAATCGCTTTAGCAATGCGTTGTGAAATTGTAAAAAGGTGTGCGCCTGTTGCTTCGTCCATATCTGACCAATTTGCAAAGTGTTCCTTTGGAATCACCAAAACATGCCCATCATTAACAGGTTCTATCGTCATAAATGCCATTGCAATTGTATCGTCATAAACGAGGCTATATGCTTCGTGACCATTTATGATTTTACAGAAAATACAATCATCCATATCACCCCACTTTGAATTAACGACCGACTTACTGACACGAAAATATGCAATATATTTGATTTCATGTTCATGAGATCATGATCAATCTCACAGGTCAGTTATATCTCCTCGTACTAAGCGAATCATCGGGGGCATGGTAATCATCGCCAATCGCTTTGCCATGACCTCAATCGGGACACGCATATCATTTTCCAGCCACCAGCTAATCACAGCAAAATTTCCAGAACTCTGAAAGCGTACCATCATCTCGATCACTTCATCATCAACACAGCGATTTTGAATAGACAGAATATCTTTGAGAACAGATAAAATCCATGTCGAGGCATTGTTCTGAAACAAATTATAGAATAGGGGATCGCCATCGTTAGCAAACATCGCTTTATAAAATCCACTATGTTTCTGAATATGTTGGAGTACGATATTCATCTGTTTGTGATGGTCGGCAAAGGGTTCTGGTAATGAAAGATTCTGCCTAAAACCTATTTTAGCTTCAACAGCATTACGAATTTCACTAAATAATTCATAGGCGCAATCGTCTAATAAAGCATATTTATCCTCATAATGTAGATAAAATGTTGCCCGATTAATGCCTGCACATTTTGTAATATTACTAATCGTCAAATCACGAAAAGGCTTGTCAACAACAACTTCCATTAAGGCTTCTCGTAATAATTGGCGTGTTCGCAATGCGCGGGGGTCGGTGGGGGTGGATTTCATAGACAATCCTTTTGAGTCTGTTGTATAAACAACAAGTTGTTGTAAGTTGTTTATTGTGCTTTCAAATATTCTTTGCTACTATATTTTAGCGACACATTGTTGCATAAACAACACCTTATTGTAAATATTCCATTTTGTTTTCAATAATCTCATAAAATGTACGATGAGATAACTTTTCAAACAAGCACAATTGCCTGTTTTGAGACACTCTATATTAAAATTATATGTGAATTCCGTCACAATCATGCAACCCTAACGCTTTATCGACGTAATTATGTGTACAATAGAGCAACAACATCTTGTAAGAAGGGAATCTTGTATCCATGTTAAATTTCTTCGGGCGCAATCAGTCGTCTAACAACGGACACAATAATAATGGACACAGTAGTAATGGACACAGTCAAAACGGTCATGCGCCGTCATCATCGTCAGAGGACTATCTGATTGAACTCAAAGGGATTCAGAAGGAATTTAAGACGGATGCAGGTCCTTTCCTCGCATTAAAAGGGATCGACTTAAAAATTAAACGCGGTGAATTTGTTGGGGTGATTGGTAAATCCGGTAGTGGTAAATCCACGATGATTAATATGATCACCGGCATTGACCGTCCAACAGCTGGTGAGGTCTGGGTTAACGGTACACCGATTCATAAATTCAGCGAAAATCAAATGGCAAAATGGCGTGGTGTGAATATGGGAGTCGTCTTCCAATTCTTCCAATTATTGCCGACGCTAACGGTTGTTGAAAATGTGATGTTGCCGATGGACTTTGGAAATAAATATTCTGCAAGAGATCGCCGTGAAAAAGCGATGGATATTCTGGCATTGATGGATGTGGATAGTCAAGCTCATAAACTCCCGACCATGATTTCGGGTGGTCAGCAACAACGTGTGGCAATTGCGCGCGCCTTAGCCAATGACCCACCGATTATCGTAGCTGATGAACCAACAGGTAACCTCGATAGTAAGACTGCCGCTCAAGTATTCGACTTATTCCAAAAACTGGTGGAACAAGGTAAGACGTTCTTGATGGTGACCCATGATGATGATTTGGCAGATCAACTCAGTCGTGTGATCACTATTACCGATGGATTGCTCGATCGCGAAGATACTCGACCTGTACAGCGCATTAAAGTCGCGGCAACAGGTGAACATAAAGTTGTTAAGCCTGAATCGAGCAAAGAGCGACCTCAGTTGGAGGAAGTTAGTTAATGTTACTCAGCCCACGTTGGCGCAAAGTTCTCCGCGACTTGTGGAGCAATAAAAGCCGTACTATTCTTGTTATTATGTCGATTTCCATTGGGGTATTCGCGTTTGGTGGATTATTTACCGCGCGTACTCTGATTACTGCTAGTTTAGAAGTAGATTTTGAAGCCAGTAATCCATCTGATATTGATATGACGCTGTCAGAAATAGATGATTTATTGGAGCAATATGTCGCCCGCCAGCCCTATGTGACAGGTGTACAAACATATACAACGCGCACCGTTGATATTATGGTAGATGGTGTCGCCAAAATCACGAAACTAATCGCTTTTGAAGACTTCAATAATATTACAATTAATCAAGTGGAGTACGAAGCAGGTGCAGATACTTTAGGTCGTAACGAGATCATTCTTGAGCGAAGTTTCCTTGATGACCTGAATGTCAATATTGGGGACACACTCACGATTCGCACATTTGATGATAAATATTTTGATGTAACGCTCGTCGGCACAGTTCATAGCCTAGCCATTCAACCGAGTACCATTACCCTGCCTGCATGGGTGTCTCCTCGAACGTTATTTAATATGGGTTTGTCTACCGAAAAAAACCAGATGGAACTGACGGTTATCCGCCAGACTGACCCGAATGCCTATGATGTACCGCCCTTAAAAGATATTGCCACTGCCATCCGCAAAGACTTAGGTGAGAACGGTGTTATTGTGCAGTCGATGAAGGTCAATGAAGACGGGGCATTTTGGGCGACGGATATTCTCGGTGCTGTGATTTTAGTACTGGTATCCATTGGTGTTATCTCATTATTTTTGAGTGGTTTCCTTGTAATTAATACCATTCAAGGCATCATGGCGGCACAGAAAAAACAAATTGGAATTATGAAGATTATCGGGGCAGATCGTACCCAGATTATCACGATTTATTTGGTGATGGTTGCGATATTTGGCTTGATTGCATTTGTGATTGCTGTACCAATTAGTATGACACTGGCGGAGGGGATATTATCCTTCTTTGGGAATTTCCTCAATTATAATACACCCAAAATTTATATCCCAACCCATATTTTGATTATCGAATTCGCAGTAGCGATTCTTGTACCTGTTCTATCAGCACTTGTCCCAATTTTGAACGGAACAGCATTAACCCCTGCCGCTGCCATTACTGATAACGTCTCGGCATCAGGGACAAATTTCTTTGATAATCTATTGGTCAAACTCAGTGGCTTATATCGTCCCTTGCTTGTCGCCATCCGTAATACCTTCCGTAAGAAGACACGGCTTGCCATCACGTTATTTACATTAACATTTGCTGGCACTGTATTTATCAGTATGCTCAATGTTCGCAACGGCTTGCTGGCAAATATCGACGAACTCTTAAATATGGCGCAATTTGATATTTCTGTGAGCTTAGGACAACGTTACAATTATGATGCTATTGAGAAACGCTTAGACTCCCCGATCATCAAAGATATCGAGGGATGGATCAATACCTCTGTTGTCCGAGAACGCCCTAATTTTACCGATAGTCCCAATTATAGCCTTATCGGGATGTATGCTGATTCGCCCTTTGTAAAGCCAAAAATAAAAGAAGGGCAGTGGTTATCCCCTTATAGTCTCGAGAATCGTTTTGATGTTGTCATCCCATCGAGTATGTTAGATGATGAACCAGATTTAACGGTTGGTGGAACTGTGCGATTTAAAGTCGGTGATCGAGAACAAGATTGGACAGTTGTCGGCATATTAGATACCAATGCTCAGGCATCAAGTGACTTGTATAGCTATTATGAAAGCGTGTCGCGTTTTAATAATACGCCTGATGTGGTCAACAGTGTATTAATCAATGTGGTTGATACAGTACCGGCGAGCGAACTGCAAGCTATTAGCGATGAACTCACGGATTATCTTGAAGATCGTAATTTTCAAGTTGTGAATATCTTCTTGACTTCGGATATTGTCGCGCAGATTACGACAGGGTTTAATTCACTGGTCACGATGTTGTTAGGAATGGCGGTTTTGGTGGCGATTGTAGCAGGCTTAGGTTTGACCGGTACAATGAGCTTGAACGTGCTAGAACGAACTCGCGAGATCGGAGTGATGCGTGCAGTGGGTGCCGGTAGCATGATTATCCGATTAATTTTTGTGGGTGAAGGTGTGATGATCGGGATTCTGAGTTTTGTGATTGCCCTCCCGCTCAGTATTTTAGGTACATTTGCGTTCTCTACGTTGATCGGAACAGCATTGTTTGGTAATTCATTGCCGATTATCTTTACACCTATCGGCGTGATTGTTTGGTTGATAATTGTGTTGAGCGTATCCAGCGTAGCAAGCATTACGCCAGCCAATCGTGCCTCACAAATCAGCATCCGCGAAGCAATTTCTTACGAGTAAATCATAAACGGGTAGGTCTGATGATCTACCCACTCAACGTTAAGCAGTAACAGTCTCTGTTTTTGGCAGAATCACGTGAAATTTACTCCCCACATCAACGGTACTTTCCACGCCGATTGTCCCACCATGCAACATCACAATGAGGTTCGACATATATAACCCCAATCCTGAACTGCCATCAATAGGACGATGTTCATCAACGCGATAAAAACCATCTAATATATATTTTTGATGATCTTCACTGATGCCTTCACCGTTATCTTCGACAGTGATGACGAGGTCTTTGCCCTGTTCTGATAATGATAGAAGAATCTGTCCACCTTGTGGTGTGTATTGGATAGCGTTCTGCAAAATATTAGAGATAGCTTTCCACATATATTCTTCATCCAACCACATCATGATGGATTGATCCGGTAACTGGGTGGTAAGTGTTTGATGTTTGTGCTGGGCTAATTCAATATATTGATGTGATAACCCTCGGAGGAGTGTTACGAGATTGACTTGTTTGGGGGAAAGGTGATCGAGTTCGACGCTTGTCAGATAGGAAACCTGCAATAAATTCTCGAATAATTTTTGGAGCATCTCAACACGGGTTTTAATCTGATTAAGGTGATTATGCTGTTTGGTTGTATCATTGGTTTTGCTCAAGATATACAAACTAGTTTTAATAATCGTAAGCGGTGACATAATATCATGAGTGACATTACTAATTAAGTTATAAAGTGCAAGTGTATGTTGTTTCTCACTTTGGAGTTGAAAACGATCTTGCTCGGCTTGTTTACGCTCTGTAATGTCTTGTAGTAATCCGATTCGTTTTGTCAGTTGACCATCTTCATTGTAGATGGCTTCCCCTACTGCAAAAACTGTTCGGAGTGTGCCATCAGGACGGATAATCCGATATTCGGTTGGATAGGGATGAATACCCTTTTCGATATTGTCTTGGAATCCAATTAAATCTTCGGGATGAATTCTTGATATGACCCACTCAATGGTATGATCAAAATCGCTTGGGGTAATCCCATAAATTGAATATACCTCATCAGACCATTCCACATAATTCGCACTTATATCAGTTTCCCATGTCCCAATATGGGCAAGACGTTGAACTTTGGTTAGATTTTCTTGTAGCTGTTTTTGCTGTGTAATATCACGTGCTACCCAAATTACAAGTTTTTTTGATGATTGCGGATCTTCAAGTAATGCGGTTCGCCCTTGCAACCAGCACCATTGTTGTTCCCTTGATGTAAATGCCTGATATTCGAGTTGTTGAACTTCCCCTGTTTGCACAGTTTGTTGGATGGTCTCTAGTAGCTTTAGGGCAGTATCTGATTTTAAGATTTCGGGTGTATCAGTGACATGTTTGCCGATGAGATATTGTTGTTGTTCGGGTGTGATAAGTTGTGAAATTACATCCACATAATACCCGTTTTCGTCATAGATAAAGGCGCGATCTGGTAATGCTGTCTTAAAGGCTTGTAACTGCATCCCTAATTGATGTGATTTGGCTTTTAAATTAGCGATTTGTGTGGTTTGAGTCTCATGATCTTGTTTTTTCATGAGGTACTGTGTCGTGATGATTCCCATACACAATAATAATAAAGTACTTATCAACCAGTCTTCAGCTGTTAGCTGAATAGGTTGAAAAATGATAAACCCTAACGCATTGAACCCCGTACTTATCACACCTGCGGCAATCCCTCTGTTTACCCCAAGGGATTTAACTTGCCATACAATAGGAAAGATCAATATTAAAATAACAGATGGCATCGCTATTAGCATTAGCATAACAACGAATAATCCGAATAACATAACAGAGCTAATAGGTTGAACCTTTGAAAGCATGATTGTTTCAGATAACACATCTTGGGATATACATAACTTTAATCATATCACAAAACCGTAAGGTTAATTGTAAGAAGACAATGAATAAGTTAAAGATTTGATGTCATCCAATGGTTTTTCTGTTTTCCGTGACAAGGTTACTTAACCATGTTTGTATTGCATCACTTGTCAATTGTGGTGCAGATTGTGGGAATAGATGTCCGTGTCCTGTGATTTCTTGATAAGTTGCGGAAGGTACTAGTGTTTTAACTTGTGCAAGGGATTCAGGAACGAATGTATCTGATACACCACCCCGTAAAATGAGTGTCGGAACTAAGCCATCGAGGCGGGGTAAATCATCCCAGATGGTTTGGTGTACAGTTGAGAAATAGAAGGCTTCCCATTCGGCAGACCATGACAACTCAATCCCATTACCATCGATTTGTGGTCTTGTGCCATGTTCAACATATAAGCGTAAGGTCTCATCTGACCATTGCTCAAATAATCGTTTGTCACGGAATCGCTCAAAAGCATCATCGAGGCTATCAAACACCCGACGACGACGCATCGCACCTTGTACCAGTGGCATCTGGTCGATGATGTTCTGTTCCCATGCCTGACCAATCATATCCAAGATATTTGGCATTAAAATTGTCGGATCAAGCAAGATGAGTGCTTTAAAGCGTTGCGGCTCTTTAATGACTGCCAGCAATGAACCAATTGCGCCAAAAGAATGTCCCACCGCAATGATGTCTTGCATAAGATGAGCATCGAACCCGGCGAGTAGATCATCGGCAATTGGCCACCAATCTTGATAACCTGTTGGTGGTACTTCATCCCCCCAGAGTGCGCGTGGCGGAAAACAGACGGCGTGATACGTTTTCATCAGAGGGCGTAACATTGGACGATACGTTTCTGGAGGGAATCCATTAGCGATAGCGATATGCAGATGTGGCGCGTTAAGTTGTCCACCAAGTTCAATTAAAGGTTGTGGCAAAGGATTATCCTATTATCTCTTGATACTAATTTGTTCTCCAATTTTAGCAGACAACATCAGTATTCGTTACATAGTTTGGTTTATAAACATATTTTTTACCAATACTTATTGTAATGTCTTGAATGGTTTTAGAATTATAGGGGAGTAATCATGTCTTTTCCCGCAGTAGTTTAACACGCGGATTTAACCCTACCCAGATTTTATTACTTTCGAGACTTTACATTTACTTTTACTTTGTTTGAAATGACTAAAATAGTTTTCAAACATCTTTCGATATAAACCTTAATTAAATAGCTCAATTAATCTACCTATAATAAGTAGATTAGGTCATTCAATTTAAACAAAGGTTATAGAATTATGAATCGAAAACTTGCTATTATTAATTTTATCTTCGTATTGCTGTTAGTCAGTGCATGTAGTGAACAGGCGCAGACTCCCGAAAGTCAAACAGTACCCGAAACACTTGATGAAGTATCTATTCAGATGTCATGGATACACGAATATTCCTTCGCCTTCTTACATAATGCAGAAAAAAATGGTCACTTTGCAGAACAAGGTCTTGCTGTCACCTTTAAAGAAGGTGGATTTAGTGAAGCAGGTTCGATTGACCCTATTGAAGAAGTTCTCCAAGGTAATGCTCAATTTGGTACAATCGATGCTTCAGGAATTCTCCTTGCTCAACAACAAGGCAAACCAGTTGTTGCTGTTTTATCGACTTTGCACCGTAGCCCAAATGCGATTATATCACTAACAGAAGCAGGTATCGTTCGTCCTCAAGATATGGTGGGGAAAACCATTGCAGTTGGAGAAGGTGGTTCAAAACGGGTTTATGATCAGTTACTTGTGTCACAAAACATTGATCCTGAAACTGTGAATACCGTAGAGCGGACATCGTTTGGGATTGATCCTTTATTGGATGGCGAAGTTGATGCCATCTTTGGCTGGATTATCAATGAAGCTGTTATGATTGAAGAGGCGGATCTTACCTTTAATTCGATTGCGATGAGCGACTATGCAGTGGATACGTATAATTCATTGATATTTACCACTCAAGATATAATTGATAATAATCCTGAATTGGTACAACGCTTTGTTACTGCTAACATCGCTGGAATGCAAGACATCCTTAATGATACCGAAGCCTCAATTGACAATACTCTCCAATACGATCCAGAACTCGATCGTGATGCACAATTACGTCGCATGAATGCAATGATCCCGCTCATGAATGTGTCTAATTTACCATTAGGTAGTATGCAGATCGAAGTTTGGGAAGTTGCTGAACAGATCCTACTTGCTGATGGTGCTTTAGAAGATCCGATTGATTTAGAAACGGTTTTTACGACGAAATTCATTACTGATACAGAATCATAGGACGAATAAGGATGACATCGATCAACACAAATCCGAAAAATCTAACGGTTAAATGGTGGTATTCACTCCGCTTTAATCTAATTGTGACGCTGATTGCTGTATCGGTTATCCCAATGTTTATTATTGGATGGTCGTTATCCGATCTATTCCGATATAGAACGATTGAACAAGTGACCGACCAGCTAGAATCTGTTTCGACATTAAAAACAGCCGAAATTGATGCGTGGTTGAAATCGGCGCATGATTCTTTACATATTATCGAGAAAAGTTTCCTATTTAATGACTCTATCGATACGATCCTAACGACGGATGAAGCTGATGAAGCCTTATCTACTCAGATAAGTAAGGTGCTTGCAGACTCAATTTCCGACTCAACTGTTCTCGAATCCGTATTTGTTTACAATCAAGATGGCCATGTCCAACTTGCATCTAATCAAGCTGATATCGGTAAAATTGTGAAACAGCAACCTTATTTTAAGGGGTCGCTGAGTGCTGATGAATTTTATATCCAACCACCATTTTATGATATTTCAACTGCTGAGTTAACGATGATTGTCTCAGATACCATATTTAACGAACTTGGTGAGGAAATTGGAGTTGTGGCGGCACGGCTCAACATACAAACACTCACTGATATTATGTTAGAACGGAGTGGTTTAGGTGAGTCTGGTGAAACCTATCTCATCAGCCGTGAAAATAACTATTTCTTGACAGATAGTCGTTTTGATGGATATACAAAAAACCGCGCTTATACCAGCATAGGTATAGAGGAAGCACTGAATCAGGTTGGCGGCTCAGGGTTATATATCAACTATCGTAATGTACCTATCATTGGGGTTTATCGCTGGATACCACAACTTGAATCGGCTATGTTAGTTGAAATTGAAGAAGGTGAAGCACTATCAGCATTCAATCAAGCGCTCACAACGAGCCTACAGGGGACAATTGCTGTTGGTATTATTGTTGTTTTGATTGGTGTCTTCCTAGGACAACGTGTTGCAAGCCCAATTCAGCAATTGGCGGAAACTGCACAAGCGATTGCGAATGGTGACATCGGCAAGCGTACTAATGTGCGTGGGAAAAATGAGATAGCGATCTTGGGTAATTCATTTAACCAGATGACGGAAAAATTATCTGACAATATTCGTGTATTGGATGAGAATCTACATGATTTGGATGAGACAAACCGTCAATTGGGTATTCAAACCGCAATGGCGCGTGAAGCAACCCGCCTCAAATCCGAGTTTCTTGCAACGATGTCACATGAACTACGAACGCCATTGAATGCTATTAATGGCTTTACAGGGATTCTTTTGTTTGATGCGGAAACTATGGATGAAGATAATGTGCATATGTTGGAACGCATCGATGCCAATGCACAACGCTTATTAACCCTAATTGATGATGTGCTTGATCTCTCTAAAATTGAAGCAGGTCGTGTCGAAATTGTTGATGAGCCGATTCAAATACGATCACTTGTTGGACAATGGATTAATGAAACATCTGTCCTCGCTGACAACAAAAACTTACCCCTAACAACAGAAATTGATATGAATTTCCCACAAACCATTTATGGGGATTCTGCAAGATTAACACAAATTGCCAAAAATCTTTTATCCAATGCAATCAAATTTACAAGCGAAGGCTCGGTTAATTTACGAGTTGTCCCTATGGAAGATCACTGGCAGATTGAAGTTAAAGATACGGGTATCGGGATTCCTCCCCATGCTCAGAATTATATCTTTGACGAATTTAGACAAGTCGATGGCTCTTCAAAACGTATTTACGGTGGTACAGGCTTAGGCTTGGCGATTACTCGTAATCTTGCGCGAATGATGGGTGGGACAATTTCGGTCAGTAGTGAATTGGGCAAAGGGTCTACATTCACCGTTCGGTTACCGTTACGTGTCGCGGAAATCGAATTAGCACCTGAGCTTAGTTAAGTTACTATTGGAGAAAGGATAAAGAAGATGAGTAAAATTTCACGTGACATTCTCAAAGGTTGGGATGTCCTTGTTGTTGATGACGAAATCGATAGTCAGGAAGTCGCCAAACGCCTGCTAAAACATTATGGCGCAATTGTTTCTACAGCTGATAATGGCAAAGAAGCCCTAGATGTTCTTCAAACTGCTACGCCAGTATTTATCTTGAGCGATATATCTATGCCAGAGCTAGATGGATGGGGACTTGTATATGAACTACAACAAGACCGCTCCACTGCCGAAATTCCGATTTTTGCACTAACAGCACACGCAATGCACGGAGATCGTGAGCGAGCAATGGCGGTTGGCTTTTATAATTATTTGACCAAACCGCTTACGCCTGCAACGTTCATTGACGATTTGCTGAAAATTCTGCAAGCTGTCCCACAATTACAAGAAAAACTAGCCCCCTCATTACAGGAGAAGTAAATGGAAAACTGGCATATTTTAGTTGTAGAAGATGATCCGGATGGACAAGAAGTTGTTGGACGTATTTTAAAGCATCACCGCATTTCCCATGATACAGTGGGATCAGCAGAGGAAGCATGGGATATGCTCCAACAAAATGACTATACAGCGACTATTATTGATCTACACTTACCCGGTCAAGATGGATGGTCATTGTTGCAACAGATACAAAGTGCCGGAACACTGAGTCATTTGAAATCTGTGGCAGTAACAGCCTATCATTCACCAGAAGTCGCCTATCAAGCTGTGGAAGATGGTTTTGTAGCGTACTTCCCAAAACCACTTGAAGCCACGTCTTTTGTACGGGAATTACAGACTGTTCTTTAAATAGCGCTAGAGAGACACAGCGTTATCATTTTGCCTCAACAACTCCTCTTTACATGCTTTTAGCTGGCATGTCATTGAGGAGTTGTTTTTGATACCGATGATAATTGACCTCTAAATTATGGCGGATGCTCTGGCTATAATTGCGTTTGATGTGGTCAATCTCTTTTTGGATTCTTTCCTTTATATCAGTAGGACGCTGATAAGTCCCCATCACATAATGTGCCATCAATTGCGCTTGTACTTCGCTAAGTGTCCATAAACAACCTTGCGCTTGAATCAAGCCCATAAACACTAGTGAGGGGTGATCGACGTGAAACATCCGCAAATATAAGTCGACATCACTCTGGGTGTAATCTAAAAAGGATATGTCAAAAAATGGAAAGGTGATCTTATAGCCTGTCGCGACAATGACCGTATCATAATCTTCGCTTGTGCCATCGGTAAAATACACTGTTTGACCATCAAAGCGTTGTATGTCGCGGCGCGGGTGAATGTCCCCATGACGGATATGATAGAGTAAGTTGGAGTTGATAACGGGATGTG
>Ga0070729_10005622_pt1 | contig 12828 bp, 9 predicted proteins | sample tdDd472_FD_66725 | JGI IMG/M metagenome (GOLD analysis project Ga0070729, IMG submission 66725) | Marine sediment microbial communities from the Atlantic coast under amendment with organic carbon and nitrate - tdDd47.2 | ecosystem: Environmental > Aquatic > Marine > Coastal > Sediment | place...
CGTCGCCGCGCAGCAGGTTGATCCCCTCGCCGCCGATCAGCTCATCGCGGCCGGCGCCGCCCCGGATCACGTCATCGCCGCGCATGCCATGGATGTAATCGTTCCCGGCCCCGCCCCAAAGACTGTCGTTGCCATCACCCCCGCGCAGATCGTCGTCGCCGGCCTGCCCACGCAGGCGGTCGTCGCCCTGGCCGCCATCGAGGGCATCGGCCCCCTTTCCACCGAGTAGGCGATCGGTGCCGTCGTCGCCCGCCAGACTGTCGGCGCCGATGCCGCCTTTGAGAAGGTCGTCGCCCAGGTCGCCGGTGAGGACATCGGCGCCGTCGTCGCCAAACAGCCGGTCGTCGCCGATTCCTCCACCGATGGCGTCATCCCCGAAGCCGCCAAACAGCCGGTCGGCGCCGTCATGGCCCCAGATCGTGTCGTTGCCATAGCCGCCCTCGGCGTAATCGTCGCCGGGACCGGAGGACAGGATATCGGCGCCCAGGTGACCGCGCAGCGTGTCGTTCCCGCCGGCGCCGTTCAGGAAATCGTCGCCAGCCCCGCCACGCAGGCTGTCGTCCCCGCCGTAGCCGCGCAGCTCGTCGTCGCCGTCCCGGCCACTCAGCTCATCCTCGCCGCCGGTGCCGATCAGCAGGTCGTCCGCATCGGTTCCGATCCCCACGTAGGGGCCCGCGGCGGGGACGGGAAACAAGTCAAGATCAATGATCGGCGCGCGGCGGGACAACAGCGGCATGGGCAGGGTCCTTTTGCCGGATGTGACGGTTGAGCCGGCCGACGCCAAGCAGGCCCGTTTTGCACATCTTTAGGGAGAATTTCAAAAAATTCTCCTCAATGCCAGGATGAGTGCGCCGAGACGCGTGTCCAAATAGAAACAATCCCGACCATTGGACGGGATTGTTTCTGTCTGTCATCAATGTCGCGGAAATGTCGCCGCGCGGGGTCAGGCGCTGGGCAGGAGCCAGTCGCTGGCGGCGTCCAGCTCCGCCACGGTGACGCCGGTGATCAGCGCCACCGCCGTGCCGTCGTAGGACACCACGGCGCCGTCCGCGCTGTCGGCCAGGGTCACGTCATCGGCCAGGTCTGTCGCGGTGAAGCCCTTGCCGGCGGTATCGAAGAGGCTCAGGGTCTCGTCGCGGTCGAGGTTGAAATCGGCGATCTCCACCACTGCGCCGCCGGTTTTCACGTAGACGAAGAAGTCATCGCTGCCAGCGCCGCCGATCAGCCTGTCGCCGTCGTCGCCGCTCAGCGCATCGTTGCCGCGGTTGCCGCGCAGTACGTCCGAGGCACCGAGGACTGTATCCACCGCGTTCAGGTCGTCGCGCCCCTTGCCGCCGAACAGCTTGTCGACGCCGTAGCGGTCGCTGAGAATATCGGCCCCGTTGTCACCGCGCAGGGTGTCATTGCCCACGCCGCCGCGCAGGGTGTCGTCGCCCTGCCCACCGCTCAGGGTGTCGTTTCCGTCGTCCCCGGAGAGCGTGTCGTTGCCGGTATTGCCGTTCAACTCGTCATCGCCGTCGCGGCCCGACAGCGTGTCGTTGTCGGCATTGCCGAACAGGCGATCGTTGCCCGGACCGCCGTCGAGAATATCGTTGGCGTCACCGCCGGACAGGAAATCGTCGCCGTCGTTGCCAAACAGCTGGTCGGCGAAGAACTCGCCATAGAGCCGGTCGTTGCCGCCATGGCCGACCAGCCGGTCCTGCCCGTAGCCGCCCCAGAGGATGTCGTCGCCGGGCCCGGCAAGCAGGGTGTCGTCGCCCAGGTGCCCGCGCAGCTCGTCGTCGCCGCCGGCGCTGCGCAGCACGTCGTCGCCATTGCCGCCGCGCAGGCTGTCGTTGCCGCCGAAACTGCGGATCTCGTCGTCTCCGTCGCCGCCGTTCATCTGGTCATCGGCGCCGGTTCCGATCATCTCGTCGTCACCGTCCGTACCGGTGAACTTGGCTGCGGCCTCTTCCCCGAAGGTAAAGGTAACGGACTGGGGGAGCGGGGAAAAAACGGGATTGGTCATGAAATCTCTCCTGAGTTGCGTCATCGGGACGTCGCTCTCGTTAACCGAATGTTAACTTCTTGGTAACAAATCATTAACGATTATTAACGGATTCGCCGGGGTCAGCTAGGAAATTCGCCCGGGGCGCGGGAAACCGCCGGATCGCATGGCGACATTGCCGGGTCCGTGGAAACGGTCCCTGACAGGGGTGTCCATTGTTTCTGAATTTTCAGGAATGCTCTTCCGCCGCCGTCGTCGCCAGGGCGCGGTTGTACGCCTTGAGCGCATCGACCTGGTACAGCGCACCGAGAATCTCGGGCGGCGTCTCTCCCGCGCTGCGCAGGATCACCGGCAGGAAGTCCACCTCGGCGCGGTCGAAGATCGGCATCGCCGCCTCCAGCGTGGCGCTGGCCTCGATGCAGAGCCCCTGCTCGACCATCTCGCGGCATGGCCCCTCGTCGGCGCAGCGGGGGTCGGAGGCCGGGCGCATCACCGCGCCGGCGCGCAGCATCGCCAGGAGGTAGGCCTGGGGCCCGGCGGCCAGGTGGATGCCGCGCCGCTCCAGCTGGGTCAGAAAGAAGGAACGGTCGACCAGCCGGGAGGCCAGCGCGGTCGAGAGGCTGACCGAGGCCATCACCGCGATCCCGGTCTGCCAGTCGCCGGTCAGTTCGAACACGATCATGGTGGTCGAGATCGGCGCCCCCAGAACCGCCGCCGCCACCGCCCCCATGCCGGCGAGCGCGTAGAGCGTGTGGGTGCCCGAAACCTCGGGCAGCAACCCGGTGGCGACCAGCCCGAAGGCCAGCCCGGTCAGCGCGCCGACCATCAGTGACGGCGAGAATACCCCTCCACCCATGCGCCCGCCAAAGGTGATCGAGACCGCAACTGCCTTGATCACCGCGAAGACCACCGCGTCGCGCAGGGTGAAGACCCCGGAAAGCGCCAGGCTGGTGGTCTCGTAGCCCACCCCGATGATATGCGGAAAGAAGATCGCCAGCGCCCCCAGCAGCCCCCCGGCCACCGCCGGGCGCAGCCAGCGCGGCAGGCCGATGCGGGCCTGAAGGTGGCAGCCGATGTCCTCGGCAAAGAAGATGCCGCGCATCAACATCGCCGCGACCCCCCCGCAGATCAGGCCCAGGATCAGGAAGGCGGGCAGCTCGACATAGAATTGCAGCGCGCCAGGTGAGGCCAGGACAAATTCGGTGACATTACCATATTCCAGCCGGTTGATCACCGTGCCCGCGATCGAGGCGATGACGATCGGGGCAAAGGCGTGCACCGCGAAATGACGCAGCACCACCTCGAGCGCGAAGAGCGCCCCGGCGATGGGCGCGTTGAAACTGGCCGAGACGGCGGCGGCCACGGCGCAGCCCAGCAGATCGCGCCCGGTGATGCCGTCGGCGTCGATGCGGGTGCAGATCCAGGTCGAGATCACGCCCGCCAGATGCACCACCGGCCCCTCGCGCCCCGAGGAGCCGCCGGAGCTGAGGGTGATCAGCGAGGCCGCCATCGAGGCCAGCCCGGCCCGGGTTTCGACCCGCCCGTCACTGGTCGCGGCACCTTCGATCACATCGGCGACCGCGCGCACCCGCCCGTCAGGGGTGAAACGGTGCAAGATGAGCCCCACGATCAACCCCCCGGCAACCGGAATCAGCAGGATCCAGTACCACGGCAGGTGTTCGGCATAGGTGTGCAGGCGCTGCACGTCCTCGGTGCCATAAAGCCAGGCCTGCAGCAGCTCGATCCCCTTGCGGAACCCCAGGGCGGCAAATCCGGCGGCGACGCCGATGGCCAGGGCGATGAACCAGAACTGGATCTGGCTGGGACCTCGATGACGCAGCACATGCCAGCCGTCGCGGCAGGCGGTCACGGCCTGGTCGAACTGCTGGACGAGGATCGGGCGGCGGGGTTGGACCATCATGTGCCTTCGCTGGCGTCCCCCCCTGTTTAGGACAATGCGCGCGCGGCGAAAAGGCATCTGCAGACGGCACCGGGGCGGCTGCTGTGGAAAAACCCGGATTCGCGTGCCGGGCCGACAGGTTGCGCTGTGGAAATGACCCGATCTTTGAGGCGACGGCGGGCGACCCCGCGGCCTCAGGCCTCGAGCAGCGCCCGGGCCGCCGCCCGCGCCTCGTCGGTGATGGTATCGCCAGCCACCATGCGCGCGATCTCGTCGATGCGCGCGGCACGGGGCAGCGGGGTCACGGTGGAGAGCGTCACGCCCTCGGCGACCCGTTTCTCGACCCGCCAGTGATGCGCGCCGCGGGCGGCCACCTGCGGCGAATGGGTGACCACCAGGACCTGCCCGCCCGAGGCCAGCGCGGCCAGCCTGCGGCCGACCGCATCGGCGGTCGCGCCGCCGACACCGCGGTCGATCTCGTCGAAGATCATGGTCACGCCGCTGTCGCTGCCGCGCAGGCAGACCTTGAGCGCCAGCAGAAAGCGGCTGAGCTCGCCGCCGGAGGCGATCTTGTTCAGCGGGCCCGCAGGCGCACCGGGGTTGGTGGCGACGGTGAAGGCGACCGCGTCGGTGCCCTCGGGCCCGGGGTCAGCGGGCGACAGGTGGGTTTCGAACACCGCACGCTCCATCTTCAGCGGCGCCAGTTCCGCCATCACCGCCGCGTCGAGCCTTTGCGCGGCCTCTCTGCGGGCCGCACCAAGTGCCCCGGCGGCGGCGTCATAGGCCGCCTGCGCCGCCTCAAGCGCGGCGCGCTTGTCCTCCAGGTCGCTCTCGCCGGCATCCAGCGCCGCCAGCCGCGCGCGCAACGTGTCGGCAAATCCCGCCAGATCATCCGGTTGCACCCCGTGCTTGCGCGCCTGCGCGCGGATCTCAAAGAGCCGCTCCTCGGCCTGTTCCAGATCGGCCGGGCTGAACTCCAGCGCCGACAGGCAGCGCTCCACCCCGTCCTGCGCCTCGCCCAGTTCGATCATCGCCCGGCCAAGCGCGGCGATCGGCGCCTCCAGCGCCTCGCCCGCCTCCTGCGTCACCCCTTCGAGCCAGCGCAGCGCCTCGGCCATCGTACCCTCGGCCCCGTTACCGCCCAGCAGCGCAAAGGCGCGGGCCACGTCGTCGCGGATCCGCTCGGCGCCCTGCATCCGGCGGCGGGCGGCGTCGAGATCGGCGTCCTCGCCCGGCTGCGGTGCAAGCTGGTCCAGTTCCTCGACCGAATGGCGCAGGAAATCCTCTTCCGCGCGCACCGCCTCCAGCGCCGCCCGGGTTTCCTCCACCGCCTTTCTCACCGCCTGGAGCGCACGCCAGGCGGCGCGCACGCCGGCCACGTCGAGACCGGCGAAGGCGTCCAGCATGGCGCGGTGGCCGCGCGGGTTCAGCAAACCGCGATCATCCTGCTGGCCGTGCAGTTCCACCAGCGTGTCGGACAGCGCGCGCAGCACCTCGCCGGAGCAGCGCCGGTCGTTGACCCAGGCGGTCTTGCGGCCATCCGCCGTGTTGATCCGGCGCAGGATCAACTCGTCCGCCACCGGCAGACCGGCCTCATCCAGCACCGCGCGGGCGGCATGGCCGGGGGCCAGTTCGAACACCGCCGTCACCTCGCCCTGATCGGTGCCCTGGCGCACCAGCGCGGCGCGGCCGCGCCAGCCCAGCACGAAGCCCAGCGAATCGAGCAGGATCGACTTGCCCGCGCCGGTTTCGCCGGTCAGCACGTTCAGCCCCGGCTGGAACGCAAGCTCCAGCCGGTCGATGATCAGCATGTCTCGGATGTCAAGCGAGCGCAGCATCGCCCCTGCCCCATTTCCGGATGGACCGCATCGGGCTCAGAGCCATTGCCCCTTGACCGACTGGCGGTAGATCTGGCTGAGCCAGTTGTTGCCGATGCTGCGCATCTTCAGACCGCGTTCGGTCAGCAGCTTGTAGCTGTCCTCGTACCACTCCGAGCCCTGGTAGTTGTAGCCCAGGATCGCGCCGGCGGTCTGTGCCTCGTCGGTGAGACCCAGCGACAGATAGGCCTCGACCAGACGATGCAGCGCCTCGGCGGTATGGGTGGTGGTCTGGAAATCCTCAACCACAACGCGGAACCGGTTGACCGCCGAGGAAAAATGCTTCTTGCGCAGGTAATAGCGGCCGACCTCCATCTCCTTCGCCGCGAGGTGGTCGAAGGCGAGGTCGAATTTCAGCATCGCGGGCGTCGCGTATTCGCTGTCGGGATAAACCTCGATCACGGTGCGCAGCGCCTGCAGCGCCTGGAACGTCAGGCCCTGGTCGCGGCCGACCTCGTCGATCTGGTCGTAATAGCTCAGTGCCAGCAGGTACTGGGCATAGGCGGCGTCCTCGTCGGTGGGATAGAAATCGATGTAGCGCTGCGCGGCGGCCCGGCTTTCGGGATAATCCTGCCCCTTGTGATTCGAGAAGGCCTGCATGATCAGGGCCCGCTTGGCCCAGGAGGAATAGGGATACATCCGCTCGATCTCGGAAAAATACCAGGCCGCGTCGCCGGTGCGTCCGCGGGTCAGTTCGAATTCTCCGCGTTCGTAGATCTGGTCCGGCGTGAACCCGTCGAGGTTCTGCGACCTGTCCACAGGTCCGCTGCCGCAAGCGGCCAGAACCGCCATCAGAATGAACGCCCCGATGACTCTGATTCCCGACCTGCCGCCGATCATGCTTGCCAATCCTCACCGATCTTGCCGGGCATTCCGCCCGTTTGGGCATCGGTCTAGCACAATAATTTCCGGTGCAAAACGCCTTAAAACGCCCCCGGTCAATGGCCCTGGCGGCAGGCCGCGCGCTCAGGCGACCTGGGGGATCTCGTGCAACGCCAGCCCCTTGCCGGGCAGCCGCGCGGAGATGCTCGGATCGCACAGGACCGGGCGCACCGCATCGGGCGCGGCAAAGAGCGCGCGCAGCAGCGCGTTGGTCAGCGTGTGGCCCGCACGCTCGCCGGTGTAGTGGCCCAGCAGCGGCCCCCCGGCCAACGCCAGATCGCCGAGCGCATCGAGCATCTTGTGGCGGACCGCCTCGTCGCGGTGACGCAGCCCGCCCGGAGTCAGGATGGTGTCGCCATCGACAACCACGGCGTTTTCCAGCGTACCGCCAAGCCCGAGCCCGTTCTCGTGCATGCGCTGGACATCGTCGTAGCGGCAGAAGGTGCGGCTGTCGCAAAGCTCGCGCGCGAAAGACCCGTTGCCCATGTCCAGCCGCTTGCTCTGACGGCCGATGGCGGCATCGGCGAAGTCGATGTGAAATTCGATGATCAGGCGATCGGCCGGGGCCAGGGTCGCGCGGGCCCCGTCGCGTTCGACCGTGACCGGCCGAAGCACCTGGTAAGCGAGGATGGGCTCAAGCTGTCCACGCAGGCCGCGCGCCATGATGCCGCGCACGAAGGGGGCAGCGGAGCCGTCGAGGATCGGAGCCTCGGGCCCGTCGATCTCGATCAGCGCATTGTGCACGCCGCAGCCCGCCAGCGCGGCCATGACATGTTCGACGGTGGAAACCGAAACACCGGCGGCGTTGACCAGCCGGGTACAGAGCGGGGTCTGTTCGGCGGCATGGTAGAGCGCCGGGATCATTGTATCGCCGAGCGCGATATCGATCCGCTTGAACCAGATGCCGCTGCCGGCAGCGGCCGGGCGGATCACCATTCTGACCGGTTTGCCCGAATGCAGGCCGACCCCGGTGAAGGTGACTGGCGTTCTCAGCGTATGTTGCAAAAGCGGCCTCTCAGCGTGGCTCCGGCCATCCCCAGTGCCGGTGCATCCGAAGTAATGTTCCGCCGTCCATGGCTCAACTCAATCTTTGTAACTGAATGAAACATCATTGAAACATTCCGGCAGATCCCCGCCGATCTTATTCCAATCTTTTGTTTTTAAAAGAAAAAGACCACCCCAAGGGTGGTCTTACGTTGCGGAACTGTGTCCGTATTCAGTTTGCCTGGCGCCGCAGGAAGGCGGGAATCTCGATCCGCTCCTGGTCAGGATCGGCCTCGGGTTGGACGGCGCTTTCCGGTCGCTGCACCGGCGGCTGTTGCCGGGCCGGCTGGGCCCCGCCCGAGGGGGTATCCCCGGCGTGCCCGGTCATCCGGTCGATCAGACGGTTGAAACCAAAGCGGCTTTTCTCCGGCGCCGGTGGCTGTTGGGAAACCGATCCCTGCTGCGGTGCGCGCGGCGCGTTGCGGGCGGCGGCATGCAGCCGGGCCAGCGCCTCCGGCGAGGGGGTGCCGGGCGCGGGCGCCCGGGGCGCGATGAACTGTTCGCTCTCGTCCTCTTCAACCTCGGCGCGCGGCTCGAACACCGGCTCTTCCGGGCGGTAGGCGGGCGGCGGCAATCCGTCGTCCTGCCAGGCTACCTGCTGCTCCTGACGGAGTTCGCCGTGGTCCTGGGGCGCGGCCTCCTGCGCGGCGGTCTCCTCGATACCCTCGAACAGGCTGGGCTCCGGGGCCGGTTCGGCGGCGACCGGTTCGGGTGCCTGAACCGGCTCCTCGGCCTGGGTGACCTCGGCAGCGATCGGCGTATCCAGCTCCAGCGGTGCCTGCGCGCGGCTTTCCTCGGCCGAGACCTTCTGCTTGAGCGGCTGCGACAACGGGCGGCGCGGCACCGGAATGTCGCTGTGCACGTCCGTCGCGTCGATGCCGGTGGCCACGACGCTGACGCGCATCATGCCCTGCATGTCGGTGTCCAGGGTCGAGCCGACGATGATGTTGGCCTCCGGGTCCACCTCTTCGCGGATGCGGTTGGCGGCCTCGTCCAGTTCGAACAGGGTCAGGTCATGGCTGCCGGTGATGTTGATCAGCACACCGCGGGCGCCCTTGAGGCTGATTTCATCCAGCAGCGGGTTGGCGATCGCCTTTTCGGCGGCCTGGATCGCGCGATCCTCGCCCTCGGCCTCGCCGGTGCCCATCATCGCCTTGCCCATCTCGTCCATCACCGCGCGCACGTCGGCGAAATCGAGGTTGATCAGGCCGGGGCGCACCATCAGGTCGGTCACGCCCTTGACGCCCTGGTAAAGCACGTCATCGGCCAGCGAGAAGGCCTCGGTAAAGGTGGTCTTTTCGTTGGCGAGCCGGAACAGGTTCTGGTTCGGGATGATGATCAGCGTATCGACGACCTTTTGCAGCGCCTCGACGCCATCCTCGGCCTGGCGCATCCGCTTGATGCCCTCGAACTGGAACGGCTTGGTCACCACGCCCACAGTCAGCACGCCCAGTTCGCGCGCGGCCTGGGCGATGATCGGCGCGGCGCCGGTGCCGGTGCCGCCACCCATGCCCGCGGTGATGAAGCACATGTGCGAACCGGCCAGGTGATCGACGATCTGCTCGATGCTTTCCTCGGCGGCGGCGGCGCCGACAGAGGCCCGCGCCCCGGCGCCCAGCCCCTCGGTCACCTTGACGCCCAGCTGAACCCGGTTTCCGGCGTGGCTTTGCTGCAGCGCCTGCGCATCGGTGTTGGCGACCACGAACTCAACGCCCGAAAGCGATTTTTCGATCATGTTGTTGACGGCATTGCCGCCCGCGCCCCCGACGCCGAAAACGGTGATCCGCGGTTTCAGTTCGTCCTGTCCGGGCATCGAAAGGTTCAATGTCATGCTCTGTCCGCCTGTTCACAATCGTTTACGTCACGCTCCGCCTCTGCCGGACGGGTCTGCCTAATAAGAACAATAGCGGGATCACAGCCCAAGGTCACCAAGAAAACAAGTGATTCATACCAAATATGGCAAAAAAATTACGTGTACCGGCGTCATATGGCCGAGCCCTCTAGATGTTGCGGGCAATGGCACACGCAACAATAGGGCCCCGGCGATGATCCGGCGCGCATGTTGGGCACACGCAAGATGCGCGGTCCCTGAGTTGTCTTCGCGGGGTCCCTGCTCGACCCTCCCGGTCACCTCTCGTCGGGGTGACTTTCCTGAAGATTAGCATGCGGTTGCCGCGCGGGCCACAAAAAACGCCGGAATCCGCCCTGGCCTCCGCCGGCCGGCAAAGACCTCACCAGTTGTCGCGGAACCATTTGACCGCGCGCTGCAGCGAACGGCCCGGATAGCGATCGACCGGGATCTCGAAATCCCACCATTCGTCCTGCGGATGGGCGGCGAACAGCGCCAACCCGACCGCGCCCGCAAAGCCCGGACCGGTGGCCGATTGCGGCAGCCCGTGCACCCTGAGTGGCCGGCCAAGCCGCACCTGCTGGCCGAGGATGCGGCTGGCCAGCCCGTCGAGTCCCATGATCTGGCTCGACCCGCCGGTCAGCACGATCTGCTGGCTGGGCAGGTGCTCGAACCCCGCCGCGTCGAGCCGCACGCGCACCTCTTCGAGGATCTCCTCGACACGCGGCCGCATGATACCGATCAGCTCGGCGCGGCTTACCGTGCGGCGGTCATGTTCCCAGTCGCCGGTGTCGCCGCCGATGTCGATCATGTCGCGGTCGTCGGCACCGGTGGCATGGACCCCGCCGCAAAAGGTCTTGATCCGCTCGGCATTGGTCATCGGAACACCCAGGCCCATGGAGATATCGCCGGTGATGTGATCGCCGCCCATGCGCACGCAATCGGCATAGATCATGTGCTTTTTCAGAAAGATCGAGATGCTGGTGCTGCCGCCGCCCATGTCGATACAGGCCGACCCGAGTTCCTGCTCGTCCTCGACCAGCGCGGAAATCCCCGAGACATAGGCCGACCCGGCGATGCCCGCCAGTTCCAGGTCGCAGCGCTTGATGCAATGGACCAGGTGCTGGATCGCGGCGGCGTCCACCGTCAGCATGTGCATATCGACGGCCAGGTTGTGCCCGAGCTGGCCGCGCGGGTCGATCAGGCCCGAGCGGTTGTCGAGCGCGAAGTTCACCGGCTGGGCATGCAGCACCTCGCGCCCGGCGCCGTATTCGGGCACCTCGCAGGCCGAGAGCACGCGGGCGATCTCGGCCTCGGTGACCACCTGCCCCTCGAGCTCGACCGTCGCGTCGAGCCCGTAAGAGCGCGGGCTGGCACCGGAGAAGCAGGCGATCACGTGATCGACACGGATCTCGGCCATCTTCTGCGCCGCCTGCAGAGCGGTGCGGATGGCGCGCTCGGTCTCCTGCATGGCGGTGATCTCGCCGAACTGCACCCCGCGCGACCGGGTCGTCGCGGCGCCGACCACGCGGAACCCGCTTTGCCCCGCCAGCGAGCCGATGGAATTGTCCTCGCTCAGCTTGGCGGTGCCGTCGAACCGCAGGATCAGGCAGGCGATCTTGGAGCTGCCCACGTCAAGGACGGCGATCACCCCGCGCTGCATCGCCTGGCGGCGCATTTGCCGCATCGCCCGTTGGGATTGGTAGAGGTCCGTCATCTGTTACTGCCCGTATCCGTTTATTCTTCTTATTTTCCACCAGTCCTCGACCGCGTGCTCGGTCATCCGCACCGTTGGCCGCGCCCGCAGACGCATGTCGACAACGGTCACGTCGCGCTCCAGCAGGTCGCGCACCTCGTTCAGCGCCAGCACCCGTTCAAGCGCCCGCACCGGCCGGTCCGGCGGCAGCAGGATGCGCTGGCCGCGATCCAGGACCACGTCCCAACGCCGCTCGCCGATGCGGACCAGGCCGCGCAGTCGCCCGGCAAGCGGTTGCGCCGCGGCAAACAGCGCCAGCGCCTCGCCGACCGCGCGATCGGCGCCCTGGCCGGCGATCAGTGGCAGCTCGGGCCGCGTGGTCCGGGCCGGCAACTGGTCCACATGGGTGCCGCTTGCGTCCAGCATCGACAGCCCGGCGCGGCTGCGCCAGATCACCGAGGGCTGGCGTTCGACCACGTCGACCTGGAGGATGCCGCCGGGGCGGATGCGCACGCTGGCCGCCTTGACCGGGTCGAGCCCGACGATCCGCTCGCGGATCTGTTGCAGGTCGAGGTCGAAGGAACTGACGGGGAAATCCAGCGCCACAGCCTCGCGGATATCCTCCGACAGGTTGCGTCCGGCGCCGTCGATCGCCATCAGCCCGACCATGAATTCGGGCCGCTCCTGGATCGAGACGCGCAGGTCGGACAGGAACACCGTCAGCGCGTCACGCCGCCCCTGGTCAGCCATGAAGAGCGAGCCCAGCGCAAAGCACAGGGCGAAGGGCACGAGGGTGCGCAGCCCCAGCCGGATCCCCGGCGTCAGCATCCAGCGCTGCACCCGGTAATTCAGACGCGAGGGCGCCGGATCGGGGCGCGCCTGGGGGCGGGGGCGGATCACCTGTTGCACGCGGCATCCTCCACCATCCGGCAGTCGCCGATCACCATATCGGGAGAAAAACCGCGCAGCCGTTCGCCGAGGTCCGGGCCGGCATCCGGCCCGACCACCTCATAGCCTTCGCCCCGCAGCGCGGTGGCGCATGCGCGCCCACAGGGCAGCGAGACCTCGCGTTCGGCCGAGGCGCCGCCCATCAATACCGCAACAAGGGGGGTCTTTCCGCTCGCGTGACCCACGTTGTGCCTCAATGTCCCCGGGCCTTTGCGACCCGTGTTTGTTCCCGGTTTTCGCGCCCCCTTATGTGCCTGCGGGGTGTCGCGTTCGGGTGTTATTCCGCGGATCGTCAGCTTTCTGCTTCGCCGATCCGCATGATTTCCCATTCTAGCGTTATGCCGCTGGTCTGGTAAACCTTTTTTCGCACCGCCTCGCCCAGTCCCTCCAGATCCGCGGCGCTGGCGCCACCGGCGTTGATCAGGAAATTGGCGTGTTTCTCGCTCATCTGGGCGCCGCCCAGACGGGCGCCGCGCATTCCGGCCTCCTCGATCACCTTCCAGGCCTTGAGGTCATGCACGTCGTCGGCCCGCCCGGTGCTGGAGAACCCCGCCGGGTTGCGAAAGGTGGAGCCGGCGCTGCGCTCTTTCGTCGGCTGGCTCTCGTCGCGCCTGCGCAGCTGCTCGTCCATCCGCGCCAGCAGCG
>Ga0070729_10005624_pt1 | contig 12828 bp, 7 predicted proteins | sample tdDd472_FD_66725 | JGI IMG/M metagenome (GOLD analysis project Ga0070729, IMG submission 66725) | Marine sediment microbial communities from the Atlantic coast under amendment with organic carbon and nitrate - tdDd47.2 | ecosystem: Environmental > Aquatic > Marine > Coastal > Sediment | place...
ATCTAACCCCTCTTACCATTTATCACGAATATATACCACTTATTAAAAACTGCTGGCAAAACACTAGTAACACCGCTACTTTTGCTTGTGTTAAAAATCATAAAAAACAAGTAAAAACAGATACACATGAAAACTTTAAGTAAAATTTTTATCTCAGCAATAATTTTAGTTTTATCAGTAAGTACTATAAGTGCAAAAGAGTATTCTTTCAAAGTAGAAGTAAGCGGTGAAGGAAAAGATATGATTCTAATCCCGGGCTTATCGTGTACCGGTGAGGTTTGGAAAGAAACCGTTAAACATTATAAAGGTGACTTTCGCTGCCATGTAATTACCTTACCTGGATTCGGAACTTGTTCACCAGTTAATTTCGGCGAAAGCTTCAATGAATTTATATCGAAGGAACTAATTAACTACGTAAAAGAGCAAAAATTAGATAAGCCTTATATAATAGGTCACAGTTTAGGCGGATTTCTGGCTTTAAAACTGGAAACGCAAAACCCTGGTACGTTTGCCGGACTAATTATAGTTGATGCACTTCCGTTTTTACCGGCAATTATGAATCCCATGGCAACAGCTGAAAGCATGAAACCAATGGCATTAAATATGAAAAGTCAAATGAGTAATCGTAAAAAAGGAGAAAGTGTCGAATTCCTTCGTCCAATGATGAAAAGCATGACCAATGACTCGACAAATGCCGAAACCATTCTGAACTGGAGCTTTGAAAGTGATCCAAAAACAGTAGCACAGGCAAATTACGAGCTGTACATTACCGATTTACGAAACGATCTTGAGAAAGCTGAATGCCCAATATTGGTAATGGGTGCCTGGATTGCCTACAAAGGATATGGCGTAACGCACGAAATAACTTATACCAATTATAAAAACCAGTATGCCAAAGCAAAAAACGCAACAATTAAAATTACCGATAAAGGTAAACATTTCATTATGTGGGATGATACTGATTTCTTTTACAAATTATCGGATAATTTTTTAGGGAAGAATCAAATTTAGATTTCATTTATATAGCTTTGCAAGGAGGGTTTCCAAAAAGAAAATTTCACGCAAAGGCCGCAAAAGATTCACAAAACTCGCAAAGTCAGAATAGCTTAATTATAAGACTTTGCGAGTTTTGCAATTTTCTTGGCGATCTTAGCGAGAAACTTTTTTTACTTTTTGGACAACCTCTTTTTAATAATCAAAAACTCAAATAACAACAATAATTACTGAAATGAAACGAAATACCATATATTGGATATGTCAGATTCTTGGATGGAGCACTTACACCATCTTTATGATTATCCTATCGAAATTTCAACAGAACAATGCCCAAATAAATTTTGTGCAACTAAACATCATACTTGGATGCAGCTTTCTTTTGACATCACATGGGATGCGAACCATTTTTAAGAAATACCAGTGGAATCATTTCCCGGTACTAAAACTGTTTTTGATGCTTTTACTTGCAAACCTGGCGGCTTCAGTAATATGTCAAACGCTTATCAGTTTTATTCTTTATGTTGTGGTTAAGCCAGCAGGAGTTGGTGTTTTCAACTTGCAAAGTGCAATATTCTATATATTGAATATTAATATTATGATGTGGTTATGGTCCATCATATACTTTGTAATTCATTATTTTGAAAATTTCAAACAGAGCGAGCTCAAACGAACAAAGGTGGCACTAGCCTTAAAAGATTCGGAACTTGAAATGCTAAAAAGACAACTGGATCCGCACTTTACATTTAATGCATTAAATAATATACGCATGTTGGTTTTGGAGGATGCCGGAAAAGCACGTGAAGCCATTACCAATTTATCAGACCTGTTACGCTATTCGCTTCAGGGAGGAAAGCAAAACCTGGTTCCACTTGAGCAGGAACTTGAGATAAGTCAAAACTACCTGGAGCTTCAAAAAATTCAATTTGAAGAGCGTTTGAATATTGATATTCGTGTAGAACAAAACGTTTCGAAGATTCAGGTACCGCCATTCTGTATACAACTATTGGCAGAGAACGCAGTAAAGCACGGCATTTCTCAACAAGTAAAAGGAGGATCTATAAGCCTTGATATCCATACGAAAAACAATCAACTTATTATACAAGTAAGCAATACAGGAAATTTAAACAGCAAGGCCGATGGTACAAAAACCGGTTTAAAAAACCTGGAACAACGCCTGAAAATGCTTTACAAAACTGCCGAAGGCCCTACACTTTTGCAGAAGAATGATAACATTGTACTTGCAGAAATTAAACTACCATTAAACAATGAGAGCAGCAATAATTGATGATTCCAGGCTGGCACGAAAAGAGCTTGCCTTTATGCTAAAAGCCTTTAATACCATTGAAATAATCTGGGAGGCACAAGATGCGGATTCAGCTATAACGCAAATCGAAGAAACCCGGCCGGATGTGATTTTTCTGGATATTCAAATGCCCGGTAAATCTGGATTTGAGCTTCTGGAAGAGCTGGAATATACTCCCCAGGTAATTTTCACAACTGCATACGACGAATATGCCTTTAAAGCACTCGATTATAACGCGCTCGATTACCTTCTGAAACCAGTAAAGGAAAATCGTTTACAAACAGCACTGGAAAAAATTAAAACCATCCCACAACAAGCAGAAAGCACACCCGAAGAAAAGAAGCTACTGGGCGAAAACGATCAGGTTTTTGTAAAAGATGGTGAGGATTGCTGGTTTGTAAAGTTGAAAGATATTCGTCTGTTTGAAATAGAGGGGAACTACTCGCGTATTCATTTCGACAAAAACAGCCCTTTAATTCCTAAGACATTGAATTACCTGGAAACCCGGCTCGACCCGGAAGTATTCTTCAGAACCAATCGTCAACAAATTATCAATTTAAAACACATTAAAGAGGTAAAGCCCTGGTTTAGCGGAACTTTTAAAATAATATTACAAAACAGTGATAAAGAAATTGAGCTTTCGCGCAGGCAAAGTGTGGCGTTTAAAGAGAAGATGAGTTTCTAGAATTAGATGCTAGATTATAGTTAGTAGTCTATAGATTAAAAAAAAGATACATACCAATAAAAAAGAGCAGACTTTCACCTGCTCTTTCTATTTAATACATCTACAATAATAATTATCTAATCTGAATTTTCTTTATAGTTTTCTGCGTATCCACTAAAATACTTACAAAATACATTCCGCTTTTAAGCTCTGCATTTTCTATATTCACCTGATTTTGATTAGCAAATGATTCGCTGTAAACCACTGAACCTGCCAAATCAACAATCACGACTTCAATCTCCTGGTAATTTTCCGGTAATTGAATAGTAAACTTATCATTTGCCGGATTAGGGAATATATTCACATTCTCCATTAAATACTCAGTTACAGAAGTTCCGCTAGCAACTGCAGGATTCGAACGTGCACCCAATTGTGCCATGGCCGCTTTTGTTGAACCACCATTTTCGATTGAGCAAGCGCCGGTATTTACGGCCTCTATAACATATATATTTTCTTCCTGTACCGGTTCTACATCGGTATAATTCGTATTGTTCGCAGGACGAACTGCGATTTCCTGAAGGTTATCCAAAGCAGAACCTCTTAAAACCCGAATTTGTGCTACATCGAAACCTTCATATGGTTGCCACTGTAAATTCACATTACCATTTACACCAATATTTGCAGCCAGATAAATGGTTTTATGCGCCGTGCTATACTGTAAATCCGATTCGCTTGCACACTCATCTGTAACACTTATTTTATAACGCTCCGAAGAAACCACCGGATTTGATTCCTGATCGACAAAATAATTTGCATCAGTTGTATAATTACCTCCTATTAAAGTATATGCATTATCACCCGTTTCTTTATAGAAATTATACAAATCGATTCGTTCACCCTCGGTTTTATTATAAACCAGCATATTTTTACCCGACTCTTCGTCAACCGAAACCATACAAATTTGCTGACCGGTATATGGTTCAAATACATTAATTTCAATCATTGCCTGAATTGAACAAGCCCCATTTGCAACCTGAAGTATATAAACACCATCGTTACTTGCTGTAAAACTTTGTGTTTCCGACTGCTGACCCTCGCCCTCGTATATCCAATTATAATGCTCAAATTCCTGATTGGCAGACAATGTTACGCTTTCACCCGGACAAAATTCAGTTGGACCGTCAGCTACAATTGAAAAGTTTTCAATTGGCTCGTCTATCGTTACAGTTTTATGTTCCGATTCGTATTCACATCCATCCTCTGTAATACCAGTCACAAATACATCGGCCGATTCTGTAATACTAATTGATTCGGTTTGAGCATTATTATACCATTTGTACGAAACAAATTCCCACTGGTAATCCACCATTGCATTAGTCGATTCGCAAGCCTGTTCGCTTTCAAGGGTAAATGAAGGCTGAACATATTCAGCCTGTGTTACAACAAAGGTTTCAACTGCACAGCTTCCCTGGTGTTTTACCTGTAGTTTGTAGGTTCCTGTTTCAGACAATGTATACATATTGGCTGTTGAAACGGTACTCCAGTTTGATGTTTCATCAATTTTTGACCATTTATAAGAATCCATTCCAGCAGTAGGTTCAATCACTGTATTAATTACCTCATCTCCACAATAATTAAAATCACCTTCACCATTCAAGGCAAAGTCTGCAATTTCACTCTCAACACCAACAGTAAAAGTATATTCGTAAGCACAATCTGTATATATTGAAGAAATCGAGAATTTATAATCACCGGCGTCCAAATCTGCAATTTCCCAGGCAATCACCTCTTCACCATTAGGGTAAAACCATCTGTACCATACTTCGCCCATGGTTGAATTGTAAATAATTGGCGTTATGGCTCCACCGCTAAAATCGGAACAGGAAACCGGGGTAATTTCAGCTTCAACATAAATAAATAGTTCCGGGCTTAACTCAAAACTACCCTGGATAATTTCATTATTTACATCGCTAATAGTATAGGTATAATTTCCAACCTCAAGGTTTTTCAATTCAGTTTCAGAAGAAGTGAAACCATTTGGTCCTTCAACAGAAACTGTATAAGGCGCCGTTCCATTTAATATATTTAACTGAACATTAAATCCTTCTTCAGCAGCACATCCCAAAGGATTAATTTTAATCGTTGCACTCAAATAAGGTTTAGCGCGTTCGCTTTCAACAGCACCCACATCCGGCATCGATCCGTTTGGATTTGGACGACTGTTTCCGAAAACATCAACCACCGGTGCATTGGTTAAAGTACCCGCACCTATTGCAGGCGATGATTTCTGCAAGCTAAAGTCGTTATTGGCAGCATCGGTAAACTTCGGATCCAAATTAGTATATTGAACTTCCGTTCCGCGAATACCCGAAATTAAACTTCCCTTATCAATACTTATCGGTTTAATGGAACCACAGGTAATATCATAAACCTGATCGGCACATTTATTATTCCAAAGGATAGAGTTGGTTATAATTGCTTCCGTTTCTCCTGATAAATATACCCCACCGGTACTTTCATAATTATCTATATATTCCGAATCGTTACCGGTAATAGTACTATAATTAATAGTTAATTTACTTTGGTTTGCCATTATTGCCCCGCGATTACTGTGAATCAATGAATTCATCACCAGCAAATCAGTACAAACTGCATTTATTGCCCAATTTTTCCCATCTTTTAGAATCATGTTATTGAGCTTTACATTTGCCACATATTTCTCAGGTGGATTTAATGAATAAACATTTATACCATAATATGGAGCGTTAATCAGGCTAAAGTTTTCAAGGGTAACATCAATTGGATTTCCATAATCGCCATTAATCTGAATCATATATGAAGGAAGTGTAGTTCCATCGAAAATAACCTGGTTGGCAGCAGCATCAGAAGTAATCACTACCGACTTATCGATTTCCAAAGCCTCGGTATAAGTACCCGGCTTCAGCACTACTTTTTCAGTGGTCTCACCAGCCAACGAAACGGCATACTGTACCGATGCCAATGGTTTATCAACTGTACCATTATTCGCATTATCACCTGCAGGACTTACATAGATAACAGAAGGAATTGTTAAAGCAACATCCAGTGCTGATTCATAAGCACCCATATCCGGGTTCACATCCGGACGCGCATTCCCTTCAATATCGCTTGTAATTCCGGCAATTACTTTTCCTGCTCCAATACAAGGCGAAAAAGAACCAATCTGATAATTGCCAGCTTTAGGATTAATAAATAGAGGATCAACATTCAGGTTATTATCACCTTCCCAAGCTCCTTCTACTTCTGTTTCTCCTATCCATCCTTTTCCGATAAGCGAATTGGATACGGTAAACTGTCCTGCCTCTGACAAAGCAATGTCACCAGGTTCATAAACCGCACCGATCCATTTATTTCCAGAAATTATAGAGTTTGTAATATTTACCTGCGAAAACCCATCGGAATAATAAATACCTGCACCCGGTTGATAACTACCATCAACAGAGCGTAACTCATTATTGGTAATGGTACAGTAGTTAATATCAACATTTGCATTTTGGTCCATATATATTCCGGCAGCAAAACTCGACGAGCTGTTACCGGCGATTAAACAGTTATTAATAACGGCATTTGTATTCTTCAGGTAAACACCGGTTCCTTGTCCTTCGCTACCATTTGTAATTTCACAAGCCTTCACAACTGCATCAAAACCTGAAATATGAATTCCGGCTCCGTTCTCCCAACCTGCATTTTTGTCGATGATTAAATTTTTCAATTGTATTTGGTAGGTCCCAATATCTTCTGTTTTTGCATAAACTGCATGCCCTGCTGTTGCACCTCCGTCTAAACCGGCATTTAGCAGGCTCATATTTTCAATAATTACATTTCCCGATTTTATGTCGAAAATCCTGCCATCCTCAGTCTCCATATCAATAACAACACCTTCAGAACCCTGAATATGAACATTCTTTTCAATTACAACACGCTCTTTATAAGTTCCTGTTTCCAATACAATTTTATCGGTAGCATCAGTTGCAATATTAACAGCTGTCTGAATGGAAGCTAAAGGATTCTCTTGCGTACCTTCACTTAAATCATCACCATTCGGAGCTACATAAATTATAGTTGGTGGAGTTTGAGAAGCGTCTAAAGTATTTTCAATGGCACCTAAATCCGGAGAAACACCAACGTAGCTACGAACATTCCCAAATAAGTCTTCCTTTAGGTAAAAATCTTCTATATTTTCGGCTACTTCAACATAACCTTGATCTGTTGCTGCACCAATTGCCGGAGAATAAATCCCTAAGCTGAAATCAGGCAACAAAAGCGGATCGGCATTGAAGCTTTCCAGCTGGTTGTATTCCATATTGGTAATACATTTATGATAATTTCCGCTTAAATAGGATTCCTGATATAAATCCGTACTTAATATAATACAATTGTATCCATCAAAATAACCGTTTGTTAAACCAAGAAGAACATTTTCAGCTATGGTACAATGCACCAGCTTTCCCTTTACTTGCCAGTCTTTAATTTCAAAAGCCAGGTTATTTCCGGTAATTAAACAATTATCAAAACGGCCCCCTAAACCAGATGTTCCATTAAAGCGAACGCCTTTTTGAAATTTTTTGACAACACATTGCTGAATATAGGGATATGCACCAACTGTGATTTCGATTCCTGTCCCACGACCAGGCCCTTCAAGGGTAAAGCCGATCAATTTACTATCACGGGATTCATTCGTAACAAATTTTACAAGCGGCTGATAAATACTTAGCGGTTGCAAAGTTGTTACCGCCACTCCATCACTCGACTTTACGGTAATTTTCTTGCCTTTAAAATCAACGTTTTCGATATAGGTTCCCGAGGCTACCAGTACCTGATCGCCATCAACAGCTAAATCGATGGCTGCTTGAATGGTGGCCAGACTTTGTTCTGCACTTAGCCCCGTATTGGCATCGTTACCGGTGGTAGCTACATTGTATACATTTTGCGCAAAAAGGCTATTCATTGCCCATAAAAGCACAAATGCATTAAAAAGTAAAAGTTTTCTCATTGCAAATATTGGTTTAGATTTATTGATTGCTTTCGGCTATCTGTTACGATAATTGAAATATTCTACTCTACGAAAATAGACAAATAACAACATAAAAATATTTAACAAAACTTACTATCTCGAATATTTAATGTTTTTTAACAACCCAACGCTGTTAAGGAATTTTTTAATCTCTGTAAAGACCTGCTGACGGTAACGGCAATCCCGATGGATATACAAGAGAGGTAACAAATACAAACGGAATTAATTAACAAGACCTTAAGATTATAAAAACCTCAAAGTCTGCAGTTATTATGTTTTTAACTTCGTCAGGACCTACGGACTCTAACGGGTTTCCGGCTTACTGATACAATGAAACGCCGGCATCCGACCGCTTGGAGTTTAATAAGCATGGTACTTGCATAAAAATCAACTTTTAATACTGATACATAATCTTTCGCGGTATCATAAACACAACTTTGATGCGGCGCATGAAACACCTGCAGGCCATTACCTTTTTCAGATGCGCCGGTTTATCTTCTTCTACTCTTCCCCCGGATTGCATCCGGGGCTACAATTATTTGACCCCAGCCGGGGTCGGTTAAAACCAATCCCGGAGGGATGGCATTATTGTAAAAAATACGTAACCCTGCAAACCCGGCGCAAGTGCAAGCATTTTAACCCGAATATTTTGCATACGCCGGAATAAACCGTTTTGTAAATAAGCATTTAAATATATTGGAATAAAAAAGACCTTAAGGCTCTAAAAACCTCAAAGTCTGCTGGTATAATAATATTATTAATTGCTTTACAACTGCACCGCTTTATTAATAAAAACATAACAACGTGTGATTTATATCACATACTACAGAAATAGCCTTTAAATGAACACACCCCTTTTAAAGCAATGCACAGTGTCTTTTTGCTTGTACAACATATGTTTCGGGACTTACACAAAGTAATTGGGAAGCTACATAATTGGTGTTGCCTTTTACAAAATGCCTTTCAGAAACAACATATTAAATTTTGCTTGCTACATATTGTGTTTCAGAAATCGCAAAATGTGTTTTGCTTGTTACATATTGCAATTCGGAAGTTACATAACCCGTTTAGCGAAGTACATATTGCGTTTTCCTTATTACATAACCCATTTAGCGAAATCAATTACAATTTGCATATCGAGAGCGGAAATTTGTGAAAAGCTAAACAAAAACCGCTAATTCAAAAAACCATAAACAAACAACCTAAAAAAACAAAAGACAAACACCTATTTAACAAGCATTAAGAAAAACAAAACCAGCTTTTCACCAATCTTTTTCTGAAACAAGGGAATTTATAAAATACGAATAACAAAATTAAAAGTCAATACCCAAAAGCTATTGACTTTTAATTTTTATCGATATAACTTGTGTTATATTTTATTAACCCTAAACGAAATAGCATGAATAAAAGAACAATTAGTAGTCGTTTGGCCGGTTATCGGGCAATGATTCACGGAGCCGTAGGAATAAGCTCCATAAAGAAAAAATTAAGACAATACGGTTATACCGACGAAGTTTTAGCGGAAGGTCAGGAACTTTTAGCCGATACCGAAAATCTTTTTACCGAACAAGCCAATGAATACACCGAAAGTTACGAAGCACAGGAAGCATTCGAAAACATTCGATCCGAGGTAGAAGATGAATTTCATACATTGTACCATGTAACCAAAATTGCTTTAAGAAAGCATACTTCGATGAATTCGGTATTACCCCCAAGTTCGGATACTGTTCCGTATAAGAACTGGATTGCAACAACCGAAAAGTTTTACAATTCCCTGGCAGGCTCATCAACAGCCCTTAATATAGTCGCTAAAAGAGGCATTAGCGCAGAACAGGTACAAAATGCAATTACCCGCCTAAACCACATGGAAACGGTACGCCTAAAACGTGATGTTGAAAACGGACAGGCACAAACAAAAACAGGCGAACGAAACGAAAAGCTCGAAGAGTTACATCTTTATTGTGCCGATTTACGCGACATTGCTAAGGTGGCTTTTAAAGATGCTCCGCAAAACCTTGAACAGTTGGGCCTAATTATACGAAGTAATTAAGATGCATACCAGAAATAGAATCAACATAGTAATTATTTTAAATTAGTAGTTAAGAAGCCCGGGGGTAGTAAACCTTGGGCTTCTTTCCTGTAATGCTCGTTAATACAAGTTTCACCATTTTATAATTGTGACCATATGGCTAAAAAGAAACGCAAAAAAAGTAAGCAAACCGGAATCCAAAAACAGCGTCTTCTAGATGTACAACGCACAAAAGAATTCTACAAGAAATTAGACGAGATGGCTGCAATAATGGGTGTTGAAAATTTCACTGCTAAAATACCTACTTTCGAAAAACGTTTAATCCATCAATCCAGAGTTCAGCCCTTCCGGGTTGTAAAAGGTGAAACCAACCATTTAAAACCGCACCAGATAAAAGAAGCAACAAAAGAATTGAAACTCTTATTACACAATGAATTTGTAGAGCCTATTGATAATCGGGGTAAAATATCACTTTACGATTTCTTTTCTCATTTTCAAACCGTAAAGCATTTCTTTCGCACTATAAAAGACAGTCATTTCCCCGAAGCAAAGGAAATGAAAAGAAAAACCCACGATGCAATCGAAAAACTTAAAACCACTATCGAATTTCATAAAAACTGGAAAACCTAATTGACATACAATGTAAATTGATTAGCCTTCCCAATCAGCTTTTCTTATATTATAATATAAACTACTTTGCCACAAATACACCGTTCTATTCCGAATTAGCAAAAGAACATATAAAAATGCCATCTATTAATAAGTTAGGACCTCCTCCACCAGCGCTAAATCACATGGAGGCAGTACTAAACACCGTTAAACCTCAGATTAAATATTTTAATTTAAACGGAAAGAAACGACCTGCATTTCGACTGGGCCTTACACAAATTAATGAAGGCGTTACATGGCTTGGCATGAGTGCTACAGCATTGGGTATATGCCCCAAAGAATTGGATTACAAATTAAAGAGTTATATACAGAGCCATGCAATAAAAAGACTTGAAGAACGGCTAAATCCCATATCAATATTATTTGTCAATTTCTATTTAATGATTTCATTGATGGAACCACAATTAGAAACGCTTTCTGATGGCCGAAAAGCATTAATAATTTCTGTTCATGATATTAAAGTAGGGTATTTACCTTTCGACATCGTAGATCATCATATCATTTTCCGCACCTTCCTGTTTATTACCTGCAATGGTACGCCGGAATCGGAAGCTTTAAAAGATGGATTAGCACTTAGTCGCGATGACATCAGCTTTTTAAAACTCGACCAATTAAACACATTTATAGAAAGCGATATATTGGAAAACTCCCAATTAATAAGTGTTATAAACGAAATTTGTCCCGATTTATTAAACCTAAAAGAATTTAAGAAAATCTTTAAAAACACTAAAGAAACTAAATCCAGCGAACAACTGGTAAAGTACTTATGTCTTGACGATCAATATGAGAACATTTTTAAAGAAGATAATACGGAAAACAGCGTATGTGAACCAATGGAACTCTGCGATTGCGATTAATCTATATATGTAATACAACAAACACCCCTTCAAACCCAAATCCCAAAGTCATTCGTTTTTTTAGCAAACGGGTGGCTTTTTCTTTAGATGACAGATAATAGAAGATAGTCTATAGGCTAAATTACTATCTTCCTATAAAACCAGACAGACTGGTATTAATTAATTCTCAGAAATTATTTTTCCTTCTTTACCCCGGCCCTAAAGGGAGTTAGGAAAAACAATTTGAATCTATGGTAAATAATAAAGAATTATTTAAAGATAGGTATTGATGATCTAAACCTTATTCCCCGTTTAGTGCGGGGAATAAGGTTTTTTATGACCAACAATTATCATTAATATTTCAATAGCTATTCTTCAACCCGTTCAAAAGTATATCTCCAGTTTTGCTCATCATATACTTCTGTAAATATCAATCGTTTTTCGTCTAGCTGTTCAATGGTACCAAATATCTCGGTACTACCTTCGTGAAGTCTGATTATATGTGCTTCTTCATCATAAACTTCCCACATATAGGTAAAACTTGAGTATTCACCTTCCCATAAAACAAATCCATTTTCGTCGAAGGTTAATTGCCAATACCAAACTTTAGACTTTTTTTCTTCGTAAGTTACACCATCAATTAAATTCCATTTACCAACTAAAAATTCCATTTTAATTTGAGCTTTGGTAAAATCAATTGTGTATTGCTTTACAGTTTCACCATTCTCAGCAGTTACCTTAATAATAGCCTGCCCCGGAAAATCGGTAATTTGTGTAATTTCAACAGTGGCATTTTCGTCTTCAGATTCCGCTGAAACAACAGGGATTTCTGCATCGGCACCTAGCTTAATATCAAACTCGGTAATAAGAGCAGAGAAACCATCAATCATTTCACCATCAACTTTCAGACTTTTTAAGTTTGCATTAACCGATAAAGGGTCGGCTTCAGTAAAATTTATAAAATAAACCTTAGGTTCAAAACCATTCCCTGAAACCGTAACCTTTGCTATACCTGGTAATCCGGATATCTGAACAATATCAATTGTGGCATTATCGTCGGCAGCTTCGGCTGTTACCACCGGTAATTCATCCTGCTCAAAGGGCCATAAGGCTTCATACATTACTATTGCAGGATCGAAGCCATCTAGCATTTCACCACTAACTTTCAGGCTTTTCAAATTCACATTATCCAATAAAGGAGCGTCTTCCAGAAAACTTACAGAATAAACTTTTGATTCATCATCATTTCCCGAAACGGTTACACTTGCCAATCCTGGT
>Ga0070729_10005625_pt1 | contig 12826 bp, 10 predicted proteins | sample tdDd472_FD_66725 | JGI IMG/M metagenome (GOLD analysis project Ga0070729, IMG submission 66725) | Marine sediment microbial communities from the Atlantic coast under amendment with organic carbon and nitrate - tdDd47.2 | ecosystem: Environmental > Aquatic > Marine > Coastal > Sediment | place...
GCCTTTACCTTGTAGCGGGCCAAGGACTGCAGAGCCTTGGACGTTATGATCATACTGCGTAGATATAAACTCTTTGGAGCAGATATTTAAACGCCCCAGCATATCAGTAAGCGCTTGTTCGTAACTTTCAGGTTCGGTGATTTCAGGCTCTGCATCACCGCCGCGGGTAAATGTTGTGGTTAGTGGCGTTTCTGGATTTCCATCGTGCAGGAATTCCATATCCAGATCCATAATCACTTCATCGTGCCATGTAATCTCGGCGCGGCCATTATCGGTGTACGTGCCAACAACTGTGGCTTCTACGCCGCGTTTTGCCAAGAAAGCGATAAGCTTATCGACATTCTCCGGCGGCACAGCCATCGTCATGCGTTCCTGGCTTTCAGAAATCCAGATTTCCCAAGGTGATAAGCCCGGGTATTTAAGTGGGTTTTTATCTAGCTCAACGTGGAAACCACCTGAGCTTTCAGCCATTTCGCCGACAGAAGATGACAAACCACCAGCGCCGTTATCGGTAATAGCATTATACCAACCAAGATCTCGAACTTCCTTAATCAACGCATCAGACATTTTCTTTTGCGTGATCGGGTCGCCGATTTGCACGGCTGTAGCAGGTGAGCCTTCATCCAGTGCTTCGGATGAGAAGGTAGCGCCGTGGATACCGTCTGCGCCGACGCGGCCACCAGCAACAATGATCTTATCGCCGGGCTGAGCTTCTTTTATATGACCGGGCTTACCGTTAATCTCACGCGGCATTAAGCCAACTGTACCAACGAATACCAATGGCTTGCCTGCGTAGCGATCATCAAAGAATAAAAAGCCGGAAGGAGTCGGGATGCCCGAGCAATTTCCGCCAGCTTCGACGCCGGAAACAACACCGTTCATAATATTAGCCGGAGAGAGCAGAGCATCTGTACAATTTTTATCGCGGTAATAATTTGGATTTTCGCGTGGATCAGCCAGACAAAAACCATAGCGGTTGATGATAGGTTTTGCGCCTTGACCAAAGCCCATACAATCGCGGTTAACCCCAACGATACCAGTAATCGCGCCGCCAAATGGGTCTAGCGCAGAAGGGGAGTTATGAGTCTCGACTTTGTCGGTAATCATATACTCATCATCAAAGACAATTCCGCCGGAGTTATCGGAGAAGACAGAGATACAAAAATCGTCATCGCCGCGCGCTTCACGGATTTCTTTGGTCGCACGCTTGATATAGTGCTTATACAACCCGTCAGTGACTTCATCCATTGGCGAGGCAAAAATCGTGTGCTTACAGTGCTCTGACCATGTTTGTGCCAAAGTTTCAATTTCGATATCTGTGGCGCTACGGCCTAATTTTTTAAAATGCTCTTGAATGGCTTTCATATAAATCAGAGAGAGGCCTAAGGGGCCACGGCGAGAACCGTCTGCATTTGCTATACCGGATTTACCGATAACGGCTAGATCTTCGTCCGAGATATCAAGGCTTACGCTATCAGCAACCGCGCCTTTACTATCCAGATTAACTTTAGGAATTACCGCATCCATACCACTATCGGCATCATATTGTTCTTTACTTTTAATTGATATGCGCTGAATTAACTTATTGGAAAGGGAAGCTGCCAACTCGTCAACCTGCTCACGCGATAGGTCGCCTTTGATCAAATATAACCTTGAAGAGTAACACTTCTGATCTGCGCTATCATTAGCCGGAGCAACCAGCTCTAAAATCTCGGATGTAGTGTTACCAATATTATCTGTTACACCGGGTAAATAACCGATCTCCAACGCCCAATTAAAATCTTGCGGCGTTTGGTTCACTTTTTGTGTAACCGGGTTGGCTAAAGCACTGGCAAAATCAGGGGCGTTAGCATCAGGGCTTTCTGAAGTGTAAACATCGAGAGCACGAACATTGGAGGCCAACCCCATCGCGCTTAACATTTTTTCGATTTTACGAGCGCGCCCATCATCTTTATGGGCTAGAATTTCTATTCGAGTATGCATATAATCTTTATCAGTTTAAGATTGATCTTTGTTTTACGCGCCGATTAAATAGAAAAACGGCGTATATTTCAATACTCTATTGATTAAACCGGCAAAAAAAGAAAACTAACAAGCAAGTATTATATCCTTATGCCCAAGCTCACTATTGATGATATGGAGATCGAGGTCGAACCCGGAACCAGTGTTATACAGGCCGCCGAACAAATAGGTATAGAGATTCCGCGCTTTTGCTATCATGAAAAACTTTCTGTAGCCGGGAATTGCCGGATGTGTTTGGTCGAAGTAGAAGGTGGCCCACTAAAGCCTGTGGCTTCGTGCTGCCTGCCATGCGCAGAAGGGATGATCGTTAAGACCAATACCGAGATGGTCAAAAAAGCACGCAGAGGTGTGATGGAGCTTATGCTTAGCTCTCATCCTTTGGACTGTCCGATCTGTGATCAGGGCGGAGAGTGTGACCTGCAAGATCAGGCTTTTGCATACGGGAGTGATCGTTCGCGTTTTCACGAAAACAAACGCGCTGTTCCCGAAAAGAATTTTGGGCCTTTAATTGGCACATCTATGACACGCTGCATAAACTGTACGCGCTGCATTCGCTTTTTGGATGAGATTGCCGGAACTTCAGAGCTTGGCCAAATTAATCGCGGCGAAGGCGCGGAGATCGGCACATACGCTTTTAAGCCTATTGCTTCAGAATTATCAGGTAATTTGATTGATATTTGCCCGGTGGGAGCGCTCACTTCCAAGCCATATAAATTCAAAGCACGGAGCTGGGAACTCAAGAAAACCGAGAGCATAGACGTACATGACGCTCTGGGCTGTAATATCCGCATTGATTCGCGAGGACGGGAAGTTATGCGCATTTTGCCCCGGCTCAATGAAGATATTAACGAATCATGGATTGATGACCGAGCGCGTTTTTCCTGTGATGGATTGAAATATTTGCGGCTGGATCGTCCATATGTTCGCGATGAGAAGTCAGGGAAGCTGCAAGAAGCAAGCTGGGAAGAAGCTTTTAACGTTATCACTGATAAGCTCAAAGGTATGAAGGGTGACAAGATTGCAGCTCTGGCTGGAGATATGGCTGATGTCGAAGGCATGACAGCTATGAAAGATTTGATGCAAGGCTTGAACAGCCCGCATATTGATTGCCGTACCGATGGATCGCAGATGAATGTGGCAGACCGGGCTTCTTATTTGTTTAATTCCACGATTGCCGGAATTGATGAAGCTGATGCTATTATCCTGATTGGCACTAATCCACGCCGCGATGCAACGATGGTTAATGCTCGTATCTTTAGGAACTGGCGAGAAAGAAATGTTCCTGTATATCTTATCGGGCAGCCGGGTGAGCTTACTTATCCTTATGAGCACGTAGGCACCGGGCCAAAAGACGTTGAGGCTTTCGCAAAGAAGAAGCTCAATGCCAAGAAACCGATGATGATTATCGGCGCAGATGTATTTATGCGCGAAGATGCTTTGGCTATTCATGCCATGTTGCATAAATGCGCAGGGAAACTTGGCGTAGTGAATGCTAAGTGGAACGGGTTTAATATACTGCACAAGGCAGCATCGCGTGTAGGCGGTCTCGATATCGGCTTTTTGCCGCAAGAGAAAGAGGGCGGAAAACACTTTAATGAGATTATAGCAGGAACAAGGGATGGCTCGATTAACGCGCTGTTTCTTATGGGAGCGGATGAATTTAACGGACGGATAAATATCGGCTGGCATACTTTTGTTGTTTATCAGGGGCACCACGGTGATCACGGCGCAGAGCGTGCCGACGTCATTTTGCCTTCTGCGGCCTATACGGAAAAGAACGGGCTATATGTGAACACAGAAGGGCGTCCGCAAATTGCTAAACATGCTGTTAGTCCACCGGGGCAAGCGAAAGAGGACTGGGCAATTATCAGGGCGCTTTCGGAACGCTTGTTGCGCGAACCTTTGCCATATAATACTCAGAGCCAGCTTCATAGGCGTATCCAAAAAGAGTGGGCCGTGTTTAAAACTATGTATCAGATTACGCCTGCTAAATGGTCGTTATACAAACATAGAGGCAAAATCCACAAAGATGACTTTGTTTCGCCGCGTCAAAATTATTACCAAAATGATGCAATATGCCGCGCATCGCCAACTATGGGAGAATGCGTAAAGGCTTTTGGAGATGTTGGGTTAATGTCAGATAAAAAGGATGCTGCATAAATGGAGCCTGTAAGCACATTAGTTTTTGATCCTTGGGATTTATGGATTGTTCAGGCTGGTGTTTGGCTGGCTTGTACGATTGGTTATTCTTTGCTGGTCATCGTGGGGATTTTGTTTTGCGTGGCGTATCTAACCTATGCCGAGCGCAAAATTTTGGGCGGAATGCAGCGTCGTCAAGGGCCAATGACTGTTGGGCCTTTTGGCCTATTGCAGCCTATTGCTGACGGTATAAAATTATTCTGCAAGGAAATGATTATTCCATCACAAGCTCATCGCGTCGTGTTTTTGCTGGCTCCGATCATGTTATTTTCCCTGTCCCTGATCGCGTGGGTAGTTATTCCGTTTAACAAAGACTGGGTGCTAGCCAATATTAATGTCGGAGTGTTGTTCCTGTTTGCGATTTCCTCGATGAGCGTCTACGGAATTATTATGGCTGGATGGGCATCCAACTCTCGTTATGCTTTTTTGGGAAGCATGCGCGCTGCTTCGCAGATGATTTCTTATAAATTATCTATGGGGCTTATTATTGTTTGTATTTTGCTAGTGACCGGCTCGCTTAATCTGCAAGAGATTGTATTGGCGCCGCGTCCTATTTGGGTGCAAATTATGCTCTTGCCGATGTTGGTGATATTTTTAGTGTCTATATTAGCAGCATGTAACCGCGCACCTTTTGATTCACCTCAAAGCAAATCCGAGCTAGCTGGTGGGTTTATGGTTGAATACTCTGCCATGGCCTACGCGCTATTATCACTTAGCCAATATGCGAACATGATTATGATGAGCGCGGTTACTACCATTTTGTTTTTAGGAGGCTGGCTGCCGCCATTTGGCATGAGCTTTTTAGGGTTTATTCCCGGCATTATATGGTTTGCACTAAAGGTTATGGCTGTATTGTTCTTCTTTATATGGTCACGGACGACATTGCCGCGTTTTCGCTATGATCAGCTTATGCGGTTGGGGTGGAAAATTTTTCTACCTTTCACACTTGTATGGGTTATTTTAATGTCAGGAATGCTGATAATGTTTGATGCTCTTCCTAAATAATGGAGAAAGAAAATGAATTATACTTTTTTTGCTATTAGCATGTATATCGTGATGCGGGGTTTTCAGGTTTTGCTTGAAGATCATATGCAAAAAAAATGGGCTAAAAATTTGATTAAGGCTGTTACGATTCTGATGCTTTATACGGCGTTTTCCAGCTTTATCGTTTGGTATTACGAAGACATACATTTTCTGGGTTTTGATCCCAGTAATTAGGTATTGATGGATATAATCGATGAAAAAACTCGCCCATACATTTTTCCTGACCGAGATCGTTAAAGGGTTTACTTTAACCCTTAGGCACCTACTGTTTAAGCCACGAGTGACGATTAATTACCCTTATGAGAAGGGGCCTATTTCTCCGCGTTTCCGGGGCGAGCATGTTTTGCGGCGTTATCCTAATGGGGAAGAGCGCTGCATTGCCTGTAAGCTTTGCGAGGCGATCTGTCCGGCGCAGGCTATTACGATTGAGTCTGAACCGAGTAAAGTTGGCTCGCGGAAAGCGACGCGCTTTGACATTGATATGAACAAATGCATTTATTGTGGCTTATGTCAGGAAGCTTGCCCTGTTGATGCAATCGTTGAAGGTCCTAATTTTGAATACGCAACGGAGACACGTGAGGAACTCTATTACAATAAAGAAAAACTTCTGGATAATGGTGATCAGTGGGAGGCTCAGATTGCTGCTAATTTAGAACAAGAGGTAAATAAAACATGGTGATACAGGCTTTTGCCTTTTATATGTTTGCTGGAATACTGATATTGAGCGCTTTGATGGTTATCACGGCGCGTAATCCCGTGCATTCAGTGTTATTTCTGATCCTTGCGTTTTTTAATGCAGCGGGGCTGTTTGTTCTGCTCGGTGCAGAATTCCTAGCGATGATATTGTTGATTGTCTATGTCGGCGCGGTGGCTGTTTTATTCATTTTTGTTGTTATGATGCTGGATATAAATTTTGCTTCCTTACGAAAAAAAGGGATTCGTTATGCTTGGCTTGGTATTATCCTTGGGGGGATTTTCCTTTTTGAGTTAGTAACAATCTATATCTATTGGCGCATGGCACCGAATGCTTTAGCTAACGTCGCGCTTGACCAATCAGCTTTTGAAGGACTGTCCAACACGCAGGCTATCGGGATGGTGCTTTATACCGACTACGTCTTTGCATTCCAGATGTCTGGACTTATCATGCTTGTTGCTATGATCGGAGCAGTTACTCTGACCTTGCGCGAACGTCCAGGGGTTCATAAGCAACACATGCGAGAGCAACATAATCGCCAAGCGTCTGACGTGCTGGAAATCAAACGCGTTACGCCAAAGACAGGGGTATGATATGAACGAAGTGATTGGTATGGAACATTTCCTTATACTCGCAGCCATATTGTTTACAATCGGTGTGTTTGGGATATTCCTAAACCGCAAGAACATTATTGTTATTTTGATGTCTATCGAGCTGATGCTGCTGGCTGTGAATATAAATTTTGTTACCTTCTCAAGTTATCTGAATGATCTAACCGGGCAGATTTTTGTTATGTTCATTTTAGCTGTGGCAGCTGCGGAATCGGCAATCGGACTAGCTATTCTAGTAGTATTCTTCCGCAATAAAGGCTCGATTGCGATTGAAGATATTTCGGATCTTAAAGGATAGAAGGGAGATATATGCCATGGAAATGATTGCTGTCTTTGCTCCTTTAGCCGCGTTCTTTATTGCCGGTTTATTTGGCAAACCTTTAGGTAATAAGGGAGCACAATTTATTACCTGCGCCGCTGTTATTCTTGCAGCCTTAGCCTCTGTTTCGTTGTTCTTCCAGATTAATATTAATGAGAACATGGTTGATAAATCCTACGTCACGGTGCTGGGGCAATGGATTTCTGTAGGAGATTTCACTGCTAACTGGGCTTTGCGGATTGATTCTTTAAGCGTTGTTATGATGTGCGTTGTTAATATTATCTCGACCTGTGTGCATGTTTATTCTATTGGCTATATAAAGGATGATCCGGCCAAAGCACGTTTTATGGCTTATTTGAGTTTGTTTACTTTTACCATGCTTATACTGGTAACCGCCGATAATGCGTTGCAGCTTTTGTTTGGCTGGGAAGGGGTGGGGCTGGCTTCGTATCTATTGATCGGTTTTTGGAATCATAAGCACTCAGCCAACACTGCCGCATTCAAAACCTTTATTATGAATCGGGTCGGAGATTTTGGGCTTATCCTTGGGATCATCAGCTTGTACGCCGTGTTTGGAACGTTGGATTTCACGCAAATTTTTGAGAATGCCGAAAGCCATGCTGATACTATTTATTCCTTCATGGGTTTTAAAGTCCATGCACTTACCTTGATTTGCCTGCTTTTGTTCATAGGGGCAGTTGGAAAGTCAGCGCAACTAGGCTTGCATACATGGCTACCCGATACGATAGAAGGGCCAATTCCTGTTTCGGCTTTGATCCACGCAGCGGGTATGGTCACGGCAGGCGTATTCCTGATAGCGCGGTTTTCTCCAATATTTGAATATGCTCCTGTAGCGTTGATTGTTGTCGCTGTATTTGGCGCTACGACAGCTTTTGTAGCGGCTACAATTGCGCTGGTACAATTTGATATCAAGCGCGTTATTGCCTATTCAACAATGAGCCAGCTTGGCTGTATGTTCTTTGCGCTTGGAGTATCAGCTTATGGCGCGGCGATGTTCCACCTTGTGACCCACGCATTTTTTAAGGCGCTGCTATTCTTGGGAGCAGGGAGCGTTATTCACGCGCTATCGGGTGAACAAGATATGCGCAATATGGGCGGATTACATGAAAAACTTCCGATAACATATTCCCTCATGTTTGTTGGCTCTCTATCTATGATCGGAATCTGGCCGTTTGCAGGTTTCTACTCCAATAACATTATTATGCAAGCCGCATGGGCGGATTACAGCTGGTTTGGTCATTATGCATATTGGGCAGGCATTGCAGCGGCACTTATGACTGCGTTTTATAGCTGGCGTTTGCTGTTTATGGTATTTCACGGCACCCCGCGAGCTAATGAAAACGTTATGAAACAAGCGCAAGAAGCACCCTCAGTCATGAAAATGCCGCTTCTGGTTTTATCTACGGGTGCCATTATGGCCGGTGGAATTTTTTACGGCGCATTTGTCGGTTCACAAGAAATTTCAAAGCCCGAGGCTCCGGTTGCCGTTCAGCATCATGGAGAGCCAAGCAAAGAAAGTATCAAAGAAACGCTTAGGCAAGCTGCGGATGAATCACGCAAAACAGGCGATGAAAAGCAATATATCAATATGTGGTCACGTCCTTACTTTTGGCATGATGCGATCTATGTCCGCGCGCAGAATGATACTATAGAAGCTGCACGTCACGCGTCTTTCTGGGTTAAACATATGCCAATGCTCATGGCGTTTATAGGTATTGGGATTGCATATCTTCTTTATATTGCCCGGCCAGATATTCCAGCTGTGTTGGCGCGAAAAGGCGGGATGCTTCATGCTCTCTGTAGAAATAAGTGGTTTTTTGATGCTATATATAGCAACGTGTTTGTACGTGGGAGCTTAAGCTTGGGGTGGATTTTTAAGCGCGCGGATAAAGGCGTTATTGACGCAGCTGGCCCAGATGGCATTGCTGGTTTCAGTTCACGCCTTGCCAGTAATCTTTCAGGCTTTCAAAATGGTTTTATATACCGTTATGCGTTTGTAATGATCATCACACTGATTTGTTTGATTTCCTGGTTTGTGTATAAGGCAGATCCATCGTTTTATATGCCTGAGATTATACCCGAAATAATGGAAGAACCACTTATAACACAGGGGAGCGCCCGGTGAATTTCCCTCCAGTATTATCAATTATGATTTTTATGCCGCTGATCTGCGCCTTGATGGTAGGGATGGTACGTGGCGAAAAAGGCGATGAAGCCGTTGTCGAGAAAAACATCAAGCATCTTGCTTTTTTCAGTTCTGTTTTCGTATTAGCCTTTGCCATATTTACGTATTACAACTTTGATCCAGCGGATGCATCCTTCCAATTTGTTGAGAAACACAGCTGGTTTGGAGATATGGGTATAAGCTATCATCTTGGTGTCGATGGGATATCCATATATTTCATTTTGCTGTCCGCGTTCTTAACACCGATATGCGTTCTGGCGAGTTGGAACAATGTCAAAGAACGGCTCAAGGAATACATGATTGCTTTTCTTGTTTTGGAAAGCTTTATGATCGGAGCGTTTTCGGCTTTGGATAGCGTATTATTCTATGTCTTTTTTGAGGGCGTGCTGTTGCCAATGTTCTTAATTATTGGCGTTTGGGGCGGAGAGCGGCGTATTTACGCGTCTTACAAATTCATTCTTTATACATTGCTGGGTTCGGTATTGATGCTGCTAGCGCTGCTCGTGCTTTATGTACAAAACGGCACTACGGATATTCCAACTTTAATGGCCAATCCAGTTGCACCGGGGTTGCAGAAATGGTTGTGGCTGGCGCTGTTTGCGAGCTTTGCGGTTAAGCTGCCGATGTGGCCGTTTCATACGTGGCTGCCTGATGCACATGTGGAAGCACCTACGGCTGGCTCGGTTATTCTTACAGGTGTACTTTTGAAAATGGGCGGGTATGGGTTCTTGCGTTTCTCATTGCCGATGATGCCAGATGCCTCACTGTATTTTGCACCTTTTGTGATTAGCCTTAGCGCTATAACAATTATCTACGCCTCGCTAATAGCTCTAGTGCAAGAAGACATGAAGAAGCTGGTTGCTTATTCTTCTGTTGCCCATATGGGGTTTGTGACTTTGGGGTTGTTTTCTTTTACAGCGCAAGGAATCGAAGGCGCGGTCTTCCAAATGCTCAGCCATGGGCTAATCTCTGCGGCGCTGTTCCTTTGTGTGGGCGCGTTATATGATCGCTTGCAAACGCGTGAGATTAGACATTTTGGCGGTATTGTTAAAAACATGCCCAATTTCGCGGTTGTGTTTATGATCTTTACGCTTGGCGCCATTGGCTTGCCGGGGACAAGTGGATTTATCGGGGAGTTCCTGAGTTTACTCGGTGCGTATCAGGCAAGTACATACGCTACGGTATTTGCAGCAAGTGGCTTGATTCTGGGCACTGCATATATGCTTATATTCTATCGCCGTGTAGTGTTTGGCCCACAGGACAATGCTGATGCAGCTAAAATGAAAGACTTAAAACCACACGAGACTTTGTTATTTGTGCCTCTTGTTGCTCTGGTTTTGTGTTTAGGTATATTCCCCAATATAGTGCTCGATCGAGTTTCTCCGGCTACGGCGAATATTGTTAATATATATAAATCTCTTGATAACAATGATCCTATAGTTAATACAGCGCAAAGTGCCTCCACCGTAGAAATTGAAAAGAGAGACGCAGAATAATGGTTTTGACTAATATCTCATTTGTTGCACCGGAAATCTTCCTTATTATCACAGCAATAGGATTTCTATTGGTCGGTATTATTCAGGGAAATAAGGCAACAAATATACTGTGCTGGTCGTCGATTATGAGTTTTGCGATTGCAGCTATTTTATTGCTCTATGCCAGTTGGGAGACGCATTATACGCTTGGGGGAATGATTGTTAGTAATGAGTTTTCCAGCGTTATTAAACTTATCATCCTACTTGGGCTTATCGTATCTACAGCGCTTTCAACACAATATATATATGAAGAGCGCATAGCGCGGCACGAGTATCCGGTGCTATTAATACTGGCCGGAGTAGGCATGATGTTTATGATCTCCGCCAATAATATGCTGGCCTTGTATATGGGGCTGGAGCTGCAATCTTTGAGCCTATACATACTCACAGCTTTTCAGCGTAACGCAGCACGATCTGGAGAGGCTGCAACTAAATACTTTATTCTAGGGGCACTGTCCTCGGGGCTTATGCTTTTTGGTATATCCTTGATTTATGGCTTCTCAGGCAGTCTTGATTATCTGTTAATCGCACAAAGTCTGGAGAGCATGAGCGCTATCCCTCCAGGATTTACTATAGGCATGGTCTTTATAATTGCGGCTATTGCATTCAAGATTTCCGCTGCGCCGTTCCATATGTGGACACCCGACGTTTATCAGGGCGCGCCTACCAGCGTCACAGCTTTTTTTGCTATTGTTCCCAAAATAGCAGCACTAGCCTTGTTGATCCGCCTTGCATTTGGGCCCTTTGCTGCCGCCCATGATCAATGTAGCCAAGTTCTTTACTTGTTAGCTATCGCCTCGTTGTTATTCGGAGCTTTTGGCGGAATTGCGCAAAAGAATATCAAACGTCTTATGGCTTATAGCTCGATCAACCATATGGGTTATATGCTTATTGGTCTGGTTGCTGGTGCTAATGTTGGCATAGAAGCGGTTATTTTGTATTTACTGATCTATCTGATTACGACGTCTGGTGTGTTTGCCCTTATTCTTTGTATGCGCAAAGAAGGAATCGCTGTTGATAGCATTAAAAATCTATCCGGCCTTTCACAAAGTCATCCGGCGTTTGCATATGCGATGGCTATTTTGTTATTTTCCCTGAGTGGGCTACCTCCTCTGGCTGGTTTCTTTGGCAAGCTATTTATTTTCAATGCCGCGGTTGCACAAGGATATTACCTTCTTGCAGTGCTGGGAGTTTTAACCAGTGTCGTTGCCGCCTTTTATTATTTGCGCATTGTTAAAATCATGTTTTTTGACAAACCTATTGATACGCTGGATGATGGCGTCGGAATAGAAAGACGCCTTGTCTTGATCGGATCTTTGATTTTTGTTGTTGGGTTTATCTTTGCACCGACCTATGTCATAACTTTTGCAAAAGCTGCAGCGGCTTCATTGTTTTAGGCTACCAATAAAAATGTCATATTTAGTTCCTTGGTCAATTCAAACGCATAAAAGCCTCAATAGTACGCAAGACACGCTCAAAGAGCTGATTGCTGTGGGAGATGCTGTGGAAGGCACGCTCATTCGTGCTCTAAAGCAAACTGGTGGTTATGGTCGTCATGGACGAAAATGGGAGGAGGCTCCCGGGAACTTAAGTTTTTCATTTTTGCTCCAACCTAAGACCAGTCTTGCACAAAGCACTACTTTATCACTGATTACGGGCATAGCCCTGACGCGCACAATTCAAGGCTTACTTGAGGTTACAGATAATGAAGAGGTCATCTTGAAATGGCCGAATGATGTCATGCTAAAAGGGCATAAATGCGCAGGGATTTTGCTGGAAAATATAGAGCAAAATATCGTTATTGGTATCGGGATCAATATATCCAGCGCCCCTATAGAAGGGTCTGTATGCCTATCTGATTACAAAGAAAATGTTACAATCACTCCAGAAAAACTCCTTAAGCGTTTTCTTGAAGTCTTTGAAGATATTTATGGTTTGTGGCTTGAGCAAGGCTTTACCGCGTTTAGATCTGATTTTATAAAACTATCTTACAAGATCGATACTCCTGTATGCGTAAAGTTACCACGGAATACAATTGAAGGTCTTTTTCAGGGAGTTGATAAGGATGGAAGCCTGTTAATCCTGTGCAAAGATACTCAAAAACTTCAAAAAATCACCACTGGAGATGTGTTTTTAGTATAATCTGCCTTGCGATTCTTTTGGAATTGCGTTACTTGCGTTTGCGTTAATAACTAT
>Ga0070729_10005628_pt1 | contig 12818 bp, 9 predicted proteins | sample tdDd472_FD_66725 | JGI IMG/M metagenome (GOLD analysis project Ga0070729, IMG submission 66725) | Marine sediment microbial communities from the Atlantic coast under amendment with organic carbon and nitrate - tdDd47.2 | ecosystem: Environmental > Aquatic > Marine > Coastal > Sediment | place...
CCACACAGCGTGCGGTAGGTCAGGCCGAGTGCTTCCAGGTCCCTTTCCTGCAGCAGCTTGATCAACTCCTCGATGACCCTTTGGGAGGTCGGACCATAGGCCGAGCGAGCGAACTCCCGCTCGAGGAGGATCAGGGCAAAGAAGAGCGGGTCTGGAAGCTCCGCATCCAACTCGAGGCTGGCCTCGGGCTCTACAACGATCTCGTCCGACACGCGAACCGTCGGTGTGGCCACGGTCTCGGCGTCGTCCCCTTCCGTCAGCTCAGGTGTCTCCGAGCCCCGTCTGGCAAACAGAGGTAGCGCCTTCAACTGACCGGCGAAGCGAGAGAACAGGACGAAGAGCTCCTTCTCGGACGAGAAGTTCCCAACCAACTGCGCGCCCTTGCCAATGGACAGCTCCTTCGTGTCCTGTAACACGATGCTAGCCTTGGCCTGGTTTTCCAGCTGCAGCGAGTGCGCCGAGACCTTCCAGGCGGTCAAGCTTCCTTGGACGTAGCAAGCTTCGGCACAGCGCACCTGAACGGCTTCCACGTCGGCGTCAGGCTCGATACGGATCGAGCCATTCAGTGACTCGAGGATTCCGTAGTGACCCGAGGTCTCGATCACCAGATTCCCAGGCGTTCGTATGTTGAGCTGGCCGTGGGCGTCCGACTGGATTTCGGTACCCAGGGGAATGATCATGGTCGGGGTCTTACTGCTCAAGAGCTGTTTGGACATCGCTGTACGCTCCCGGGTCGGTGGCGGCATCTATTCACCTATCGCGCAATGAGACGAGGCAACGGCTCGAAGTCGGACAGGTCGGGAGCCTGCCGAGCCCTGATCAGCAATTGCTCTTCGTTGCGCCATCGGTGATCCAGGATGTAGATCCTGGGATCCACAGGCTGGAACCTACCGTCTGCCTGTTTCCTGCGCACCTCGTAGTGCAGGTGGGGACTGGTACTCCAGCCGCTGTTGCCCACGGAGGCGATCACTTCACCCTGTGCCACCTCCTGTCCACTCTTGACCAGGATCTCGTCACAGTGCCCGAACAGAGTAATGAAGCGCTCGCCGTGAGCCAGCGCCACGAGGTTGCCATACCTCCACCAGGAGACACTCTGGCGGCTTGGATACCGACCGGCAAAAACCACCACGGCATCGGCGGGAGCCTGAATCTGGGTGCCGGTCGTGGCCGCCAGATCCAGCCCAGGATGGTTGTCGATCTGTTTCGTGAACGGGCTTCGTCGCCGACCGAACGGACTGGTGAGCACGAATTCCCTCTCCGGCAGTGGACAGACTGAAGGCGTGACTCTGACCTGTTCGTTGTGGGCCGTTTCGAAGGTCTCCAGCTCGGCGAGAAAAGTACCCAGCACGGCCACTTGCTCGCTCACCTGGGCCTTCATGCCCTGGCCATGTTGGACAGCATCTGCGTAGATCGTGGCAATCGGATCTGGGGTGCTGTAGGGAAACCCTCCCTGACCTATCGAATCCTCGTTGTCCAACCCGTAGGTCAGAAGGATGCGGCCCGTCTTCAGGTGCAGCTCCTCACCCCACGACGCCAGCTCCTCGAGCTCGGAAGTGAGCTGTTCCAGCCGCCGGCCCTGCTGGCTCCGCTCCTCTGCCAGCTGACGATACCTGGCCAAGCGAAATCGGTTTGCGACGACGCTCGGCGTAACGACAAGACCGAAGAGTATGAGGAGCAGAAGCGCTCCTCCCAGCACTGTGAGAAATCGGCTATGTCGCCGCGTCAGGAAGAGATACCCGACACCGCGGCGGATCCCAGCAGGATGGAACTGAATTTCGAGGACAGGCTCCCGATCGGGGATTTCGTCAGCCATACGGGCTCCGAACAGACCCTAGCACGACTCCTCTCAACCGACAGCGGGCCTTTCCACAAGAGAGTCCAAATCGGCCTCGCTGGCGTGCCGCCCGAGGACATCGACGAGGGCCGCCTGCACCCCTCTCGTTCCTGCCAGCAGATTCCCGGTGCGCAGGAAATCTCGACCCCCGTCCAGATCGGTCACAACACCTCCCGCCTCCTCGATCAGGAGGCTACCAGCAGCCACATCCCACGCTGACAGACGGAATTCGAAGAAGCCGTCGAAGATCCCAGCAGCGGTGTAGGCCAGGTCCAGGGCCGCAGCACCGCAGCGGCGAATGGCCCGCGCCTCGAGAAAGACGTCGCGGAAGATATCGAGGTACAAATCGAGGGCCGCTTTGGCCTTGAATGGATAACCCGTGGCCAGAAAAGCCCCCTTCAAGCCTTCTCGGCCGGATACGCTGATCGCCCGGCCATTCAGTTGGGCGCCGCCACCATTGGAAGCGGTAAAGAGATCGCCCCGCTCCGGAGCCAAGATGGCTGCCACCAACATCCGATCCCCCTTTCGACAGGCGATCGAGACCGCATAGGTGGGCAATCCCTGCAGGAAGTTGGTGGTGCCGTCGAGCGGATCCACGATCCACTCGAACTCGCTGGCATCGCCTCCCCGATAACCGGCTTCCTCGCTCAGGACACGATGCTCGGGAAACCGATCGCCGAGGCAGTCCAACACTGCCTCTTCACTCTCCCGATCAGCCAGGGTCACGAAGTCGTTTTCCGACTTGGCTCTGACATCGAGCTCGCTGTCTCCGAACCTGTGGCGCAAAACCTCGCCGCCAGCCTGGGCCGCTGCCACCGCCGCTGCAAGAAGCTCATCGTACATGCTCCGCATTATCGCAGAGGCGATCGACCAGCGGCTGAATTCCGACTGCGGCGGCCTACTTTTTGGGACGAGTCAAGACGGCTCCACCGAGGATCGTAGCGACCGGCCGACCTCGCAGCCGCCAGCCTTCGAACGGGGTGTTGCGAGCCTTGCTGCGGAATCGCTTGGCTCTGACCGTCACGGGTCGGTTGGGATGGAACACCGTCAGGTCACCAGGAGCACCCGGGACGAGGGTACCCACCGGCAGGTTGAGGACCCGGGCAGGGCCAACCGTAAAGAGCTCCACCAGGCGATTCAGGGAGATGATGCCCGGCCTCACGAGGCGATCGAGACAGACACTGAGGTTGGTCTCCAACCCGATGATCCCGAAAGGCGCCGCGCTGAACTCGACGTCCTTTTCGTCCGCATGGTGCGGCGCATGATCGCTGGCGATCGCATCGATGGTGCCGTCTGCCAGGCCATTGAGCAACGCCTCCCGATCCCGTTCGGATCGCAATGGAGGGTTCATCTTGGTGTTGGTGGAGAACCCACTCTCGCTTACCGCTTCGTCAGTCAGCAGAAGGTGATGCGGGGTCACCTCGCAGGTCACCGCCAGCCCTTGCGCCTTGGCGCGACGCACCATATCCAGACTGCGACCGGTCGACAGATGGGCGACGTGATACCGGCCCCCGGTATCTTCCGCCAGCAAGACATCGCGCGCCACCATCACATCCTCCGCACTGCCTGGTGCACCAGGCAGCCCGAGGCGCGTCGACCATTCGCCTTCGTTCATGACGCCGCCGGCACTCAGATCGAGGTCCTGGGCGTGTTGAATCACGGGAATGTCGTAGTGCTGTGCATAGAGCAGCGCCCGGCGCATCAGCTCGGCGTTGGAAACCGGGAATCCATCGTCAGAGATGGCGACCGCTCCGGCCGTAACCATCTCTCCGATCTCCGCCATCTCCTCACCCTTCTGCCCCTTGCTGACTGCCCCGATGGGGAAGACCCTGGCGAAGCCCGCCTCTCTGGCCTCCTTCATCACGTGCTCGGTAATCGATCGGTTGTCGATCACTGGAGCCGTATTGGGCATACAGGCAACCGAGGTAAAGCCCGCAGCCGCAGCCGCGAGGGTCCCTGTCCTGACGGTCTCCTTGTACTCCTGACCGGGCTCACGCAGATGCACGTGCATGTCGATGAGCCCAGGCGAAACCACCATTCCATGGGCCTCGTAGACCTCGGCACCTCGGACACCCTTGACTTTTTTGTCGACCTGCGCGATGCAGCCGTCTTCGATGAGAATCTCCAAGACGCCATCCAGGTCCTGGCTGGGATCGACTACCCTTCCGCCTCGCACGACCAGCTTCATTCTGCCTCCTGCAGGGCGCCGGCCAGCAGATAGAGAACCGCCATCCTCACCGCCACTCCGTTGGCAACCTGCTCCAAGATGACCGAGTAGGGCCCATCGGCGACATCGCTTGCGATCTCGACGCCCCGGTTCATCGGTCCCGGGTGCATGATGATCACGCCTCGTTTGGCCGGCTTGAGTCGCTCACGGGTCAGGCCGAAGAGATTGAAGTACTCCCTCGTCGAAGGGAAGGCCATGCGGGACTGACGCTCCAATTGAACGCGCAGCATCATGATCACATCGGCACCCTCGATAGCCTCGTCGAGGGTGTAGACCGTCTTGACGCCCAACTTCTCCACCTCTACCGGCATCATGGTTCGCGGCCCCGCCAGCGTGACCTCGGCCCCCATCTTGTTGAGAAGATAAATGTTCGAGCGCACGACCCTGCTGTGCTCGATGTCGCCGACAATGGAGACCTTGAGGCCTTCCAACCGGCCCCTGTGCTGCACAATCGTCAAGGCATCGAGAAGTGCCTGAGTGGGATGCTCGTGGGCTCCGTCGCCGGCGTTGATGACACCTGACGGAAGCCGCGCCGCGAGCATGTGCGGTACGCCGGGGTGGCTGTGTCGGATAACAATCAGGTCCGGCGCCATCGCCTGGAGGTTGAGGGCCGTATCGATCAGGCTCTCGCCCTTGGAAAGCGAGGAGCTGGACGAAGAGAAATTCAGGCTGTCAGCCGAGAGCCGCTTCTCGGCGATTTCGAAGCTGGAGCGCGTCCGAGTCGATGGCTCGAAGAAGAGATTGACCACCGTCTTGCCGCGCAGCGTCGGCACCTTCTTGATCGGACGCTCCGAGACCTCCCTGAACGACTCGGCCGTGTCCAGAATCAGCTGGATCTCCTGCGGCGAAAGATCCGCGATTCCAACCAGGTCCTTTCGGCTCCATCCCTCTTGTGTCATCGGTGTCTACTCGGGTTCCATGATCATGACTTTGTCCTCCCCGTCGGTAGCGACGAAGCGGACTTCTACGACCTCATCTGGATCGGAGGCGATCTTACGGCCGACGAAATCAGCCTGAATGGGCAACTCGCGGTGTCCACGGTCCACCAGTACTGCCAGCTGCACTGCTTTCGGTCGGCCGTAGTCGGTCAGAGCGTCCAGCGCCGCTCGAATCGTCCGGCCCGTGTACAGAACATCGTCACAAAGCACCAGAGTCTGGTCTTCCACCGGGCCGGGGAGACGGGTCTCCTTGACCACCGGTTGGGGGGCGATGACGGAGAGATCGTCCCGGTAGAGAGTGATATCCAGGACACCGATAGGCACTTCGTGCCCCTCGGAGCGCTCGATCTCGGCAGCCAGCCCCTCGGCCAGGGGCACACCTCGAGTCCGGATGCCGACCAGCATGAGCCCTTCGACACCCCCATTGTGCTCGAGAATCTCCCCGGCCATGCGGCGGAGAATTCGTGCCATCTGCTGTTCGCTGAGAACGTTCTTCTTGAGCTTAAATTCGCCTGACAAGGCGAGCCCTCCAGATCGCTGGCATGGTATGCCGCCCGCGTCTCGGGTGTCAACCGGAGCACCGCACCGACCCGATGCGGTGCGAGACTTCCATGGAGCCAGGATGGCACCTGAACAGCAACCACCAGATCTCGTGCCGTACCTTCTCCGGCACCCCAAGGCCTTGTGGTAGGCCGATGGGCTCTGCTATCCTCCGCCGCCAAGGGATTCTTTGCGCCATGTTCAAGCTCAACCGCCTCGAGCTCTCGGGCTTCAAGTCCTTCGTCGATCCGGTGAACCTGGAGGTTTCGGGTCGGCTGACCGCGATCGTAGGGCCCAACGGATGCGGCAAGAGCAACATCGCCGACGCCTTCGTTTGGGTGCTGGGCGAGCGCAGTGCCAAGAGCCTCCGCGGCGAGAAGATGGAAGACGTCATCTTCGCCGGTGCCAAATCGCGCCGCCCTCTCGGCATGGCCGAGGTCAATCTCGAGCTTCTCACCGACAACGGCTTTGCCAAGGCCGAGGACGGTCGAATCCGCATCGGGCGCCGCATCTACAGGACCGGCGAGAGCCAATACCTGCTCAATGGCAAAGTCGTCCGCCTGAAGGACATCAAGGACCTCCTGATGGACACAGGGCTGGGGATCCGGGCCTACTCGATGATCGAGCAGGGCAAGATCGGCATGATCCTCTCCGGCAAGCCCCAGGAGCGCCGTCGATTACTCGAGGAGGCCGCCGGCGTCACCCGCTACAGGGAACGGCGAAGGCTGGCTGAGATCAAGTTGGAGGAAGCGAAGGCCAACCTGGCCCGCCTGGACGACATCGTCTCCGAGGTGGAGCGAGCGCTTCGCTCACTCAAGAGACAATCCAATGCTGCCCGCCGCTACGGCGAGAGGCAAGAGGAGTTCAACCGTCTGCTCCGGCAGGTTCTGGAAGGCCGCTGGACCAACCTGCAGCTCCGACTCGCAGACTACCGCTCCCAGATCGAGGAACTGGTCAGTCGCGAAAGCGAACAAACTGCTGCCCTGCATCGGCAGGAGGCTACCCAGACAGAGGCCGGGGAGGAGCTCGAGAGACTCTCCCGACAGCTTGCCGATCGTCACAGCCAGGTCGCCGATCTCGCCGCCACCATCGAAGGCAAACAAGAGTTCATCAAAGGCTCCAGGGAGCGACTGCAAGAGCTCACTGAACGAGTGACAGCGGGCCGTGCTGCAGCAGAGGAACGCAGGATCCGCCTGCAAGAGCTCGAGGCCGGTCTCACAGAGCGCCAGGAGCGGGTGGCTCAACTGCGTGAGGAGCGGGAGAGGGCGCAGGCCGAGGTCAACGAGGACGAAGCCCGGATTGCCCAGGTCGAGGCCCTGACCCAAGAAGCCGAGGAACGGCAGGCTTCGCTCCGCGACCGACTTCTCTCCTCCATCAATGAGCTCTCGGGCCTCCGCAATCGGCTGCATCAGGAGCAGGTCGAGCGTGAGAAGGGCAAGCTGCGGAGTCGCCATGTCGAACAGGAGCTGGAAAAAAAGGCGCTCGAGGTCGCCAAGGCCGACCAGCACCTGAGGGAGACTGAAGGATCTACCAGCGAGCTGCGCTCCATGGTAGAGGAGCAGGAGGGCCTCATCGGTGAACACAGGGCTCGGCTGGAAGAGCTGAAGGGACGCCAGTCGGAGCTGGCCGGCAGGCAAGACGAGCTCGAGCAGGAGCTCACCGACCTCAGTCAGCGCCAGCGGCTTCTCGCGCAGTTGTCAGAAGAGCAGGACAGGCGCCGAGCCGCGGTCCGGAAGTCTCTCGCAGAGGCCGGTTTGGAGCATCCGACATTCCTCGGCGACAGTCTGCAAGTGCCCGAAGAATGGACAGCGAGCCTCGACCTGTACCTTGGGGAGCTCGAGAACGCCGTCGTCCTCGAGGACGGCACCGAGGCTCTCGATCTGGCTCGGGCGCTCGAGGACGGTCAGACCCGCGGCAGCTTGCTTCAGCCAACCAGAGAAAGCTCGAGCACCTCGACACCAGACGATCCTGCCATCCATTCATCCCTGGGAGAGGCGCTCTCCCTGCCGACTGAAGTGGTGAACGCGCTGCCGCCAGCCTATCTCGTCGAAAGCTCCCGTGACGCCCGGAGGTTGGCCAACCGGCACCCAGGTCTCGCCTTTATCAGTCGCGACCGACTCTGGGCTCAGGCCGGTGTCCTGCACGTCCAGGGCCAGGGGGCTCGGCCAGGGCAGCTCGAACGGGAGACCGAGCTGGCCGCCATCGCCGGGCGGCTTCCGCCACTCGAAAAAGAGCTTGCCGGTGTCACACAGGAGATCGAGACCCTGGCCGCCGAGCACAGGGACCAGGAGGACTCGATTCGTCGCCTCGAAGCCGAGAGTTCCGAAGCTCGCCAGACCCTCGCAGTGGCCGACGCGCGCCTCAGGGATGCCTCGGCCAGAAAGCACCGTCTCGAGGAAGAGCACAGGACACTCCAGCAGGAGCTCGGTGACATTGGCCAGGAGATCGGCAAAGTCGCCGACGACGCCGCCTTCCTGGCCGAGCGACTTCACCGCAGTGAGGTCGGTCACGGGGAGCTGGAAACCGCTTTCGATGAAGCCCAGAAAGAAGTCGATCAGATCCGGCAGGAACGCGAGACGACCCGCACCTCGGGAGTGAGCCGTCGGGGCCGCTTTCAGCTGGTAGCTCAGCGATTCGAAGCGAGCGAAGACGAGATCACCCGCTATCTCGGAGAAATCGAGCAGCACCGCAACCAGATCGATCAGTGGCAGGAACTGGAATCGAGCCTGGACGTCCGCAGCCGCGAGATCCAGGATGCCATGAAGCAGTCCGAACTGGACCTGCAGAAGGCGCTCGAGAATCGCGACATCTCCCAGCAGGACGTGCTGGCCGCTCAGGATCGCCTCGACGAGCATCGAGCGCGGGTCCGCGAGTTGGCAGAGCAGATCGAGGTTACGCGCGAGCAGCGCGATGCCCTTCGGTCCGAGACTGCCGAGGTCAGGGTGAGTGAGGCCGCAGTCAAACAGGACTCAGAGCACCTGGTGGGCCTCTTCCGGGAGGAGTTCGACGAGGCACCGCCCGAGGAGGTAGGAGCCCCAGCCGAGAACCTCGACGAGCTCGAGGTCGATCTGGACCGTCGCCGGCAGGCAATCGAGCGTCTCGGACCTGTCAACCTGTTGGCTGCCAAGGAGTACGAGGAGCAGTCGGAGAGACACATCTTTCTCACCGAGCAGCGGGCGGATGTCCGGGCCTCCGTGAAGCGTCTGACCGAGACCATCCGAGAGATCAACGAGACCTCGAGTCAACGTTTCAAGGAGACCTTCGAGACGGTCAATCAGCACTTTCGCGAGACCTTCGTGGAGCTGTTCCGCGGCGGTGAAGCGGAGATGCGCCTCCTCGACCCGGACGACATGTTGGAAACGGTCATCGAGATCGTCGCCCGACCTCCGGGTAAGCGGCTGCAGAATCTCATGCTGCTCTCAGGTGGTGAAAAGGCCCTGACTGCCATCGCTCTTCTCTTCTCCCTCTTCAAGGCCAAGCCCTCGCCGTTCTGCATCCTCGACGAGGTCGACGCACCTCTGGATGACATCAACACCCTGCGCTTTGTCGAGCTGCTGAGGACCATGTCGGGCGATACCCAGTTCGTCGTGATCACGCACAACAAGCTCACCATGGAAGCCGCCAGCTTGCTCTACGGCGTGACCATGCAGGAGCGCGGCGTTTCAAACCTCGTCTCCGTCGAGCTCGATGCTGTTCAACCAGAGCTCGAGCCCCAGCCAGCAGCAGCGGCCGGTTGATCGAGTCAATCCGACCCCACCGGTCTCGCCGTCAACGGGCGTGCCTGACAACTCCTGAAGAGGACCTATCTGCGGTACACTCGAATCTCTATGAACGAGGACCTGACACGCCGGCAGTATCTCCTCTCGCTCCTCGAAGTGACCGGCGCCCTGGTCCTCTTCGGTGTGCCAGCCGCACTCTGGGCGCAACGCCAGTCGACCCGACATCGGGCTCACGGCTCGCAGCGCAGTGTCGGGCGGAGCCAGCACCGCTACAAGTCCCGACGAAAAGCGGCACGACCAAAAAAACGTTCCTATCGCTAGATTAGGAGCCCTGTTCGGCTGAGCAAGGAGCCCGTCATGACCTACCGATCCCAGGCGCTATCGATCCTTTTCTCGGCCTTGATTCTCACCGTGCTGACTGTGGCTTGGGTCGCTGAGGCACAGCCGGCAACTCCTACGGAGATCCAGCCCGATCCGGAACTGCATTCCTGGATTACCAGCCTTGGCGAGCCGGGTGACAGCCACCAGGTCCTAGACGCCATCGTGGGCTCCTGGGAAGGAACGGGCTCGATCTGGGACGGCCCTGAATCCGAGCCGATTCCCATCACTGCCACCGTCGAGAGGCACTGGGTTCTCGGTGGACGATTCCTACGAGAGGAGATCTCTGTCCACTCGGAAGATGGTGAGGTATTCGAAGCGCTCGGCTACATCGGCTTCAACAACGAGGCCGCCCAGTACGAGCTACTCACCATCGACAACACCTCGACGGCGATGCTTCTCGAGACCGGCAAGTTCCACCCGGACAGCAAGAAACTGATGATTCGCGGTTCTTTTCGCGACCCCGCTACGGGCTTCGTCATCGATCGCCGTGTCGAGATGGACCTGTCGAAGGAAGGGCGGATTTCCGTCGTCGGATACACCACAAACGAGGAGGGTCGGGAGTTCAAGTCCCTCGAAGGCGCTGTCGCCCGACTCAAGAAGTAGCGTCTTCCAAGTCCAGATTCAGATCGACTGGCTGGGGGGCTCTACGTGTACCAGCACGTCGTCGAGGTGCAGCTCTTCTTTGAGGCGGTCCGCCACGCGGTGACCGATCTCGTGGGCATCGTCGAGCTGCAGATTCCCATCGACCTGCACGTGGAGATCCGCATACCCCCCACGTGAGGTCGCTCGTGAACGGATTTTGTGCACGGAGAGCACGCCCGGCACCTCGGTCGCCACCGACGCAATCTCCGCCGCCGGCAGCATGGCCGTGTCCGCCAAGAGCATCCCGTTTGCCTTCAGAATCTGGAAAGCGGCTCGCGCAATCACCAGTGTGATCACGACTGCTGCTACTAGATCCAGTTGAGGGAAGCCCATCCGGGCGGCGATCAGGCTCGCAATCACCGCCAGCGAGGCGTAGACGTCGCTTTGCGTGTGGGCCGCATCTGCCTTGAGCAGGTCGCTCTGAAGCCGCGCCCCCTCCCGACGCTCCCAGGTGGAAACGCCCAAGTTGATCAGCAGGGTTATCCCCATCACCCAGAACGTCAGCGGCGATGCCTCGGGTGAACCGCCCACTCTCAGCCGTTCCACACAGCTCTTGAGCACTTCCCACGCCGTCAAGGCGAGAAGGCCTCCGATCATCAGCGCCGCCAGGGTCTCGAACTTCCGGTGGCCATAGGGGTGGTCGTCATCCGGCGGCCGGCCGGCCACTGACAATCCAACCAGACCCACTACATTGGATGCACCATCGGTCAGGGAATGGAAGCCGTCGGCCACCATGCTGATGCTCGAGCTGAGCCACCCGACGACCAGTTTGGCGGCGGCCACCAGAAGATTGAGGACCAGAACCCAGATCAGAGTGCTGCGAACGGACTTGTCTCGCTCGGCGATGGTCAGGTCCTGGCTCATGGTGCGCATGCGTAGCATACCGAACTGCACCCGAACCGCGCATGACTCCGACCTGAGGGCGGTCGCACATGGATCTTGCTCCACGCTCTCGAATGGCCTAGTATCTTGTGCCTCCGGGCTCGGTCGTCAAGCCCACCCAGAGCCGACGTAGCTCAGCTGGTAGAGCAGCTCACTCGTAATGAGCAGGTCAGCGGTTCGAGTCCGCTCGTCGGCTCCATTGTATCCTTCTGAAGACAAGGAGCTTATAGTCTGTGCTTAAAGTGTTACTTTAAGTTTCAATTCGCCCCGAGCAAACATTGAGCAAACACTCTGGAGCGTGAATTGTCGTAGTCCGAGGGACTGAGTGAACGATTTTCTCCACCACCGAAATCAGAGTCAGCCTCTTTCGTAGCCAGTACATTGGGCCGGTGCGGGTGGTCCATGATTGACCAAGCTAGGACTGTGGCCAGAATCGCTTCAGTTCTGCCAGGGGTCAATCCAAGGCAGACACCGGTCTTGAAAACCGGCGACCGTTCACGCGGTCCAAGGGTTGCCTCCCGATGGTCGGCTTCACTGCACCCCCGCGCCTGCCCCTCCGTGTGCGAATCCCTTCCCCTCCGCCACTTTCTCCCTATTGAGTACCAGTCACTCAATGCTCGTGGTCCACTCTTGGTCCATTTCGGTGGACCTTCAGAGGTACTCTGGAACTATCAGTAAGCCCTTCCGATACATCTCCCTGGCCAGAAGAGGTATCTCGGAGCCACTCGAGCGGTTGGCGAAGACTGAGATGGCGATCTCGGCCCGCGAAGCAAAGGAAGATTCAGGCAACGGTTCGAGGCCCGGCTGGAAGCGTCAAATCCTAACTCCCAAGCTGGGCCCATCTGAAAGGGCAAGGTCCCATGGCGGGTGCTGTTTCTTCAGGACGGTTTCGAGTATCGGTCCAGCCACGCCAGCACTTCCTTGATCCGCTCCCGCCAGGGAACCGAGTGGCTGCCGGGATAGACCACGTACCGCTTATGTTCTACAGGAGTCCCCAGAAAATCGTAGAACGGTTTCTGGGATGTGTCGATCGGGAAGAAGAAATCGAACTCCCCGTTGATCATCACCGTCGGCACAGTCACCCGTGATAGGTAGTGAAACTGATCGACTTCGGGAAGCGCCCGTTGGAACATCAGCCCGGCCACGTAGAGCACATTGAGTTTGATGCGTTTCTCGATCGCCGGCAGTATCGCGCCCATCGCACCCCCCCAGCTAAAGCCGTAGAAGGCCAGCCGCTCGATGTCGAGATCGTCGCGAGTCTCGAGGTAGTCGATCGATCGCGAGAGGTCTTTGGACCACATGATGACGTGCTCTTTGTAGAAATTGGTCTCGTCGGGAAAGCTCGTGCTCAGATCATCGCCGCGTTCGAAGGTGCCCTTGTAGATCGGCAACATCACCGCGTAGCCGCTCTTGAGCAGAAAATCGAAATGGTGGACGTCGTAATCGGCGCTCGACTCCGAGTGGATGGCGCCCGACCCCGGGAAGTACACAACGGTCTTGAAAGGACTCGGCCCAGCCTTGGGTAGAAAGAGGTGGGCCATCATCCGTTCGTCGCCGTAGGCCGCATCGAAGGTGATGGTCTCGTGCATCCAGTCTTCGTATTCCTCCTGCGCCTCAATCGTCGCATTGAGCGGCGTCGGGTCGTAGTCGTACTG
>Ga0070729_10005630_pt1 | contig 12813 bp, 12 predicted proteins | sample tdDd472_FD_66725 | JGI IMG/M metagenome (GOLD analysis project Ga0070729, IMG submission 66725) | Marine sediment microbial communities from the Atlantic coast under amendment with organic carbon and nitrate - tdDd47.2 | ecosystem: Environmental > Aquatic > Marine > Coastal > Sediment | place...
GAAAGAATTATCAACTCCTTGTTGCTGCTCGGCATTTTCGATCTGCCCCGACTTCCGGCGATCGACCCCCGACCAGGGGATTTGCCGCCGCCGCCGACAGGGCCCAAAATAGCCCCCATTGTTGACGAACATCCGGGGCTCTTCAATGATCCGCATGATCCGCGTATAAAGCGCTTGGGGAGACATCGGCTTGACCAAAAACTCATTGGCGCCCAAGTCGCGAGCAATAAGAACGCGCGACGCATCCGCGTGACCGGTCAGCATGATAATCGGCACGAAAGGATTGGCGCTATCCGCTCCCTGGCGGACCATTTTAACGAAACCCGGCCCATCGAGACCCGGCATTTCCCAGTCGCAAATGACCAGATCGGGTAGAAATTCGGACAGTTGGCCCAATCCTTCACTGCCATCCCCCGCCTCGCGGGTGCTCCGAATACCCAGCGCACGCAAAACCGCCAGCAACAACTGACGCATGTGCCTGTTGTCCTCGACAACCAAAATCTTGACGTTCGATAAATCGTACATCCCGGCCGGCCCTGTTTTTATATCCGGGCATTCGCCCTTGCTGATTTTTGAGGCAGTATAACACTTTTACCCCACCTGTCTCGCGTTTTTACAAGGCATTAAATCTGCTTTTAGTGTGCAATTAAGCAGAAAGGTTCGGATTAACGGGCTTTGACCCTAGACAGAAAAACAGCAAAAAGCGCCGAGAGAACAACCAGAGCGGCAGACACCCAAAGGCAGGTCGCCAGGCCTCCCATCTGGTATGCAAGGCCGGAAACGAAAGTGCCCACCAAGCGGCCCACCGCATTGGCCATGTAGTAGAATCCCACATCGAGCGCCACGCCGTCTTGTCGGGCATAGGCCAATATCAGATAGGAATGGAGCGCCGAATTGACCGCAAAGACTACGCCGAACAGACCTAAACCGCCAAGCAGCATCACCGTGGGGTCGAGTCCCCCATGGAGCCCCAACGCCATAGCAGCGGGCAACACAGCCAGCCCGAACGCCCAATTGCGCGCCGCCCGCGCACTACCGGCCCCACCATCGGCCTTTCCGATAACCTTGGGCGCGGCCGCTTGAACGAAGCCATAGCCAACGACCCAAAGGGCCATAAAGGCGCCAACGGCCGTGAAGCTCCATCCCATTTCGGTGCTGAGAAACAATGGCACCCCGACCACGAACCAAACATCGCGGGCGCAGAACAAAAACACCCGTGCCGCCGAGAGCAGATTGATCTCCCGGCTTTTCGAAAAGAGGTGCTTCATCTTAACCTTGCGCTTGGCCTTGCCAAGGTCGTGAGTCAGAACGACAAGACAGACGACCAACACAATCACCAACGCACCGGCCATGGACAATAAGGCCATTTGATAGCCAAGCAGGGTGAGCAACAACCCACCGAGAAAAAAACCAACGCCTTTGAGCGCATTCTTCGAGCCGGTCAGGACCGCCACCCACTTGAACAGGGTCGTTTCCTCCTCCCCGGCAACCAGCTTGACCGCACTTTTCGAACTCATCTTGGTCAGGTCTTTGGCTACACCGGAAAGCGCCTGAACCGCCATAACATAGGCGACTGACAGGCCAACCGCCCAGGTTTCATCAACCATCGAAAGCGCGGAAAGCGCGACGACCTGCACCGCCAGACCGGCGAATAACGTAATCCGCAATCCCAATCGGGCCCCAAGCCACCCACCGAGAAGATTGGTGACGACGCCCATGAATTCATAAAGCAGGAACAGCAAGGCGATATCGAAGGGTGAATAGCCCAGCCCATGAAAATGGAGCAGCACCAACATGCGCAGCGCTCCATCGGTCAGGGTAAAGCCCCAATAGGCGGCGGTGACGGTGGCGTAGGCCTTCGCGTCGGTCATCGGCTTATAAGGCCTGCGCGACCTTGCAGGCCAAATCGATCATCCGGTTCACGTAGCCCCATTCGTTGTCGTACCAGACGTAGAGTTTGAGATGGCGTTTATCGACCACCATGGTGCTCGGCCCATCGACAATGGCCGAACGCGGATCATCGACGAAATCGGTAGAGACCAACGGCCTGTCTTCAACCCCGAGAATATCTTTAAGCTCTCCTTCGGCGGCATTGCGCAACAGGGCGTTCACTTCCTCAGCCGTCGTATTGCGGGCAACCTCAAAAACACAATCGGTCAACGACGCATTGAGCAAGGGAACGCGCACCGCATGACCGTTAAGTTTGCCTTTGAGTTCCGGGTAGATCAGCGTAATCGCCGTGGCCGATCCGGTCGTTGTCGGTATCAGCGCGTTCATGCCCGAGCGCGCCCGTCGAAGGTCTTTATGCGGCGCATCCACCATGACCTGGGTATTGGTGACATCATGAATGGTGGTGATGGAACCACGCTCAATGCCGATTTTTTCGTGGATCACCTTAACCACCGGGGCAATGCAGTTGGTCGTGCAGGACGCCGCCGTCAGCAGATCATGAACGGCAGGGTCGTAGAGATCGTCATTGACGCCATAAACGATGTTAAGCGCCCCTTCCGTCTTCACCGGACAGGCGACGATGACCTTCTTAACCCCCTGGTCGAAGAACGGCTGCAGGGATTCCGCGGTGCGGTATTTACCCGAACACTCAAGCAGAATATCGACGCCCAAATCGCCCCATGACACACCGGCAGGAGTTTCAACCTCCGTAAAACCAAGGCTCTGCCCCTCGACTTCCAGACTTGTTGCGTCGTGGGTTACGGCATGATCCCATCGCCCATGCACCGTATCGAACTCAAGCAGATGGGCGGCGCATTCAACACCTCCTTTGGGTTCGTTGATGTGAACGAACTCAATCCCCGGGGCATCCCACCCCGCCCGCAACACCAAACGGCCCATACGGCCAAAACCGTTAATTCCGATTTTTACGGTCATGCCTTTATTTCCCTTTTTTGGCATCCGGCGCGCACAACTCAGGTTGGCCGTTGCAACAATTATCGGTCAAATAACCCACAAGGCCATTCATTGCTTCGAAGTTCGCTGAATAGATGATCTGCCGTCCCTCACGCCTCGGCTCCACCATGCCCGCATGCTTCAATTGAGCGAGGTGAAAGGACAGCGAAGAAGGCGTGACTCCCAATCGTTCCCCCAGCACACCCGCCGAAACTCCCTCCCGACCGGCAAGAACCAACAGACGGAACACATCAAGGCGTGTCTCCTGCGAAAGCGCCGCAAGGGCATCGAGAATCATTTTCTTTTCCATAGTTGTTGAAATATTGAATGGTCTGAAAAAAGGCAAATGAAAATTTAATGACAGACCGCCACAAAAGTTATTGCGATTAATTCTTATTTTCTCTAAATAGTCTTAAATCGTCAGTCGGATTGGAAAGCTATGCACAACACAATTTCTCAACCCCCACACGCCTGCCAGCATCTTGTTTTAACCGGCTCGGAAGGCGATATCGTCCGGGCCATGCGCAGTTGGATCATTGAAGCCTACCGGAAAGGCGCACTGCCGAAAGAACCAAAAGGCGACGATGGGGCGCCGCCCATCGCCCTACACCGCTTTCTCAGCCACCTGACGAAACACAGCCGCCGCGCCTTGCAATTCGCCTCTGGGCATAACCGTTCAATCACCGCCGACGAGCAATCCATACTCAACATGATTGCCGCCGCCCAGCAGGAAAACACCGCTCACGCTCACGCTCTTCGCCTCTGGCTTGTCGCCTCGGACACGGCCCTGGAAATGGACGCTCTAGCGGAAAAACTGGGCCATGCCCTGGCTTCTCGGGGAATGGTCGTCCCTCATCGTCTATCGGCTCCTCCGGCCCGCCGCGACAGCCCCGGCATGATCGCTCTTCCGTTCGTCGGCAAAAAAACCAGAGCCCAAGCCTAAACATCGTATTTGACTGTTCAATGAAGGCGAAACAGCAGGGAGAACGCCCACCCGGCAATTAGAAAAAACCGAATGTTCTTATTCACGCAGATGATTGAGCGGCACACAGGCTTTTTCTATCAAGATTATGGAGCCGACAAGGATCAAAACAGGCTTCACACAGAGTTAAAGAATGAAGGAAGAAAACCGTGCACGGCTACAATCTTAAAGATGTGAACTTTCTGATTGTCGATGACTGCAAATTCATGCGCCAGACCTTGCGGGCCGTTCTCAAATCCCTGCAAGTGGGCCAAATTCACGAAGCGGGCAACGGGCTTGAAGCCTACAAATTTCTGCTGACCGGCATCAAACCGGATATCATCCTCGCCGATTGGGTCATGCCTGTCATGAACGGCATTGAGTTGACCCATATGGTTCGCACCGCCCACGACAGTCCCTGCCCCTATGTACCGATTATTTTGATTTCGGCCCATGGCGAGGCCAGCAAGGTAATGGAAGCCAGAGACGCAGGAATCAACGAGTTCCTGATCAAACCGATTTCGGCAAAAGCGCTCTATCAACGGGTCAGCAAGGTCATTGCCAAGCCAAGGCTGTTCGTCAATTCGAGCGGCTTTCTCGGCCCCGACCGGCGTCGACGCGATGGAGACAACAACGGCCAGTGTCGTCGCGGCGAACAACCCAACCCGATCTGTGCTTAAGAACGATTTAAAGCGTCTTCTATGGCGCTGAGCACATCGGGCACGGAGATCGGCTTCGTCAAATAACGGGAAAATCCCGCCTTAAGACCATCCCTCACATCGCGCTTGGTCGCCGCGGCGCTCAACGCCAGGATGGGTATATTTTTGGTCTTCTCATCCTTAAGCAGTTGGGCGGCCGCTTCCAATCCATTTATGCCAGGTAGGTTGATGTCGAGAATGATGATATCGGGCCGACGAGTCCGGGCCAGTTCGATACCCAATTCGGCGGTATGGGCCGAGAGCATGGAAAGCCCTTCCACCTGCCCGACAATCAGCCCCATGAGTCTCAGGTTGTCCGGGTTATCTTCGACATAAAGCAAAATTCCCTTTACCGGGGTCGCCTCCTCAGACACATCCGTCGAGGTTCCGCCGGACCGCTCCATATAGGCGTCGGCCACTCTTTCCGCCAGGGGGATTTCCACCCAAAACGTCGCCCCTCTCCCCTCATCGCTTTCCAGGCCGATTTCGCCATCCATCAACTCAACAAGATCTTTGGTGATCACCAAACCAATACCCGTTCCCTCAACGCCCGTCTCATTGGCGTCCAGACGTGCGAACGGCTTAAACAGTTCCCGTTGTTTTTGCTCCGGGATGCCCGGCCCTGTATCGGCGACGGAAAACCGCAGCCGGTCTTCTCCTTTCCGTTCAACCGCCAGGGTGACGCTCCCGCCATCCCGATTGTATTTCACCGCATTCGACATGAGATTGAGCAGCACCTGTTTGAGCCGCATATGGTCGGCCCATACCCGAGGGAAAAGCGCCCCGTTGGGATCTGGCGCATCAACCTTAATTCCTTTCTCCTGGGCAATGGTTAGGATCAACGTTAAGGATTCGGCGATAACTTCATTGGGCGAAACCGCTTCAAAAAACAGATCGACCTTCCCGGCCTCAATCCGCGAGAGATCGAGCACCTGATTGATCAATTCCAATAAATGCTTGCCCCCTTTCATAATGTGATCGAGACAGGATTTCTGGCCTTCGCTTAAGGGCTCTTTGGCATTCATCTGGAGCATCTGCCCAAAACCCAGAATAGCATTCATCGGGGTTCTCAACTCATGGCTCATGGAGGAAAGAAATTCAGATTTCGCCCGGTTGGCCTTTTCCGCCATATCCTTGGATGTTTTCAGCACATGCTCCGTCTTAAGACGCTCGGTAATATCGTGCATGATGCCGACAAATTTAACCTCTCCGTCTACGGTCATCCGGGAAACGCCCAGTTCGATGGGAATTTCCCGCCCATCTTTTCGCACCCCGCGCACCGTCCGAAGCTGAGTGCTGAAGTGGGGATTGAAAAGCCCCTTACCGGCAGATGATGCGGCCGATTCCTCCTGCCCATTTTCCGGAATCAGCAGCGAAACATTTCTCCCGCGCACCTCATCGGCTTGGTAGTCGAATATTTTCTCAGCCGCATGGTTGAAAGCTTCGATATGACCCCGCTCATCGAAAGTGATGATCCCCTCAGAGACATTTTCAACCACGGCACGCTGCCTCGCCTCGCTGATTTCCAGCTCCCGGGTCCGACGCTCAACCGTATCCTGAATATCACGGGCCCTGCGATGATGGGAAAAGAGCACATAGAACAGGAACAGACTTAGCACCAGACCGAAGATCAAAACCGCAACCGCCTGATATTCTTTTCGCAATTCAAAATATTGAGCGACCGGCACCACCATCAATTTCCATTGACGGCCCGAAACATTCAGTTCGGATTTAAAAATAAAATCATTGGGCTGCCAAAGCTGGTCGTATGTCAGGGTGGGGGCGTCTTTGTCCGCCAGTCTTGAGCGATGAAAATAGACTATCTCCGAGCCCGCCTCGGCCTCCACATCGACGATAAACATATCGAACCCTTGCGGCTGCAATTCCCGCAACGCCGTTTCAAGAGCTACCCCCACGTCATATTGAAGAAGGACAAATCCCTGATGCTCCTCTCGGCGCTCCTTGATCGTCGTCAGCAGCCGCGGGGTTCGGTAAACCGGCTGAATGAGCGTGACGCTTGAGATGATTTTGGTTTCTACCGGCAGGTTGGATGTCCTGGTCCGCGTGACGGGAACGATCATCCCTTCATCCCTTGCCTGCTCCAACAACTCAACCAGATGCTCATCGGCCGCCATATCGGCCCCAATAAACCGATCCATAGATTTCATCGGCTCGGCATAAAGAATAGGGAAATGGACCTCGCGTTTGGGCGACCGGCGGATTTCGGCATCCACATCAGCGGCAGGACGATCAAAAACAAACCGGCCGGAAAGCTCATCCTGGAAATGATTGGCTTCGAAAGCGCTACGCGACGCCGTCGGCACCTTAGGCACCCAGGAAACGGCCAGAATTTCGCCCGATGAAGAAATAATTTTCGACACGAAAGACGTAAATTCATCCCGGTCGACCATCGCAGAACCATGGAAAAATCGCTGAATCGAATTCAGTTCCAACCCGATATCTCGCAATCGCCCGATCAGTAGCTGCTTATAGGCGTCGGCGGCATAGTGAAATTCATTGTGCAGCCGCTCCTGTTCCCAGCCACGCACGGCAACCGTCGCCCCGACGACGACCGCAAGCGACATCAAACCCAGCAGAATCGATTGGATATAGAACCGCACTCGAACGCGCCCCCTTTACGTTCCACCCAAAAAACTACTCCTGCAGCTTACCCAGCGTCTGGACGAAAATCTCTTCATAGCTCCCATCACGCTTCATGTCGGCTAGCGCCTTGGCGATTTCAGGAACCAGGCTTTCATGTTTTTTGTTGAGATAGAAAAACATCTCCATCTTGGCCAAAGGCGGCTCTCCGGCGATAAACCGAAGGCCCAGTTGCTTGGCCCGCCACAATCCCTGCCACCTCTCATAAAGCATCAGGTCGACTTTATTCGCGCTTAGAAGGTCAAACATCTGTTGCGCGCTTTTGGTTTTTGTCGCTTGCTTATGGTCCTTCAGATTGTTTTGGAAAATCTGCCAGCCGTTGACGTAGGCGATCCGATACCCGGCAAGCGCCGACCAATCGGGGGTTTCGATGGGCTTGCTCATGGCGTAAGCAACGAAATCGTTGTCCATGACCTTTTCCGGCACACGGATCAGGTTGGGAAATTTTTTCTCAAGCCCCTTGATTCGCAACGCAACCCCGTCATCGATTCCACGGTTGGCATTCTCTAACGACTTGGCCGAATTCTGGTAGACGATCACATTGGCCTTTCGCCCGGCCCGGCGAAAGGCTTCAGCGACCAAACGGTCGACAAATCCATCATTGGCGGAAGTGGTGAAGGGGTCGCGGACCCCCGTATTGAGAACGATGGCATCGGATGCCCAAACGGGAGGCATCAAAGCCAGCGTCCAAACCGAAACGGCAAAAAGAATAGAAAAAAACCTCAAGCGCATTGCTCCCCCACTTCCACCTCATAGGCTTCTTTTTTTATTTGGTCAGGATGTCGCCTTTTTGACGAGAGCGACAAATTCACCCTCCTCTGCCTCACCGGTAATTTTACCGACCACTTTGCCGGTCGAATCGAGGAAAAATGTGCTCGGCAGATCAACCACGCCATAAACCCCGGAAACTTCGGAATGCCTATCATGCAAGGTCGGGTAGGTAATGCCCAGCTTGGCGACAAACTCGCGAGCCGTCTGCTCATGCTGCCCCACATTGACCGATAAGATCTCGAGCCCTCGCCCTTTGAACTCGTTATAAACCGGTTCAATGGCGATCATTTCCTCTTCGCAAGCGGGCGACCAGTCCGACCAAAACCGGATCACCACGGGTTGACCTTTCAGAGAGGAAAGACGGACATCACGCCCCTCCAAATCAGGCAGGGTAAAATCGGGAGCAATCTGGCCCTCGGCCACCTTCCAGGATTTGGAATCATCGCAAGCGGTAGGCAAAAACGCCAATAGAACCGCCAAGAGCGGGAAAAGGAGCCGTCGGATCATCTGCCTCACCTGTTTTATGCTTTTGTATCTTGGACGCCAACTTTAGAAGGCGCCGGGCCAACGGACAATATAAGGTTTATCGCCACGAGGTAAGCCCCAGAAAACTCCCCTTCAATCGACCTCCTGATACAATCCGCACAGATTTCACTCCCCTAATAATAGAAATACGTTACGGTGCCTCTGAAGAAGGAGTTGAAAAATGCCAGACAATCCAATTGATCGGTGTATCGAGAACCTGCGCATTTTTTCCACCGGCACCGGCGCACTGCACCCGGAACACCGCAACGGCAGCCGAAAACCTCAGCTATGGTGGGTCTTAACCTCGAAAAGCTGGATCAAGGTCCCGCTGAATGCTTTTTTGATCGAGCACCGGGATGGGCTGGTTTTGTTCGATACCGGAATAGACCCAACCATCAAGTCAGACCCCTCTTATATCGACAGCGCCATTGGGCGATTTCTGCTGAAGCGGATTTTTCAACTGGACCTCGGCCCAAATGACGGCCTGGACCAGCAATTAATGAGTCTTGGTCATAGGGCCGCAGACATTCAAAAAGCCGTCATTTCGCACCTTCATTTCGACCATGTCGGAGGAATCGCCCACATCCCGCAAGCCGAGCTGCTGGTCAGCCGAAATGAATGGGCCCAGCTATCGTCGCCCCACCCTGAGCGCGAATGGATATTACGCGAACACATCGAACTACCGAGCGCCAACTGGCGGCCCATTGACTTTGTATCGACTAACGATCCCGTTCTTTCACCCTTTGGAGGCTGCTACGACGTCATGGGGGACGGCTCTATCGTTCTGTTGCCCACACCCGGCCATACGCCGGGCTCGCTCTCCGCCCTTTTGCGCAGCGAAGGGATGGCGCCGGTTCTGTTGATTGGCGATCTCTCTTACGATGTCGACATGCTTATGAACGATCAGCTTCCCGGCACCGGAAATGGCGAGCAACTGCGGCAGAGTTTCGCCAAAGTTCGGGCGCTTAAAGAGCAACTCCCCAACTTGATTATCATCGCCACCCACGACCAAGCCGCTAAAGTTAAGCTCAAGGCGGCAAAAGCTCCCTCCCCCTAGGGCGGCGCGGCAAAAGTACAAATAACCAATTAAAATAGTATGGTATATTAAGAATATATAATGTTACCCCCGTTTTGACTGCCGTCAATTATCCGACTAATTTACTCGGATATTAAGGTTCTACATCAAATGAAACAAACAAGGAGCCTTCAAGCTATGAGCAGAACAGAAAACTACCGTCGTCACCACCAAGAGCTCAGGGGCCTTCTCGGTGAAATCAACTCTTTGTTGATTGCCGGAAAAATCACCGACAACCTCGAAGCCGTATCTTCCGTCGTCCGGCGACTTTTCGGCAAATTCGGCACTCATCTCGCCATTGAAGACCGGGCGCTCTATCCACAGGCTATCGCCTCGTCCGACGCCACGTTGAGCGCACTCGCCAAACAATTCCAGACCGAAATGGGCTCAATCAGCGAACAGTTTAAGGACTACCGGAAAAAGTGGCCCGGCCCCCGCGCCATTTCCGCCGACCCGGAACAATTCGTTAAAGACACCAAGGACGTGATCAAGGCGTTCAACTACCGCCTCGACCGCGAGGAAAAAGAACTCTACGAACTATTCGACAAGGCGGCTTAATCCATGAATTCCGCTCCGATGCTGAGCCAGGCCGACCTCCAGACCGGGCTGGAAAAAGAAGAGTTTCACCTCTTATTCCAACCGCGTATGGATTGTCTTACCGGGCAAACCGTCGGGGCGGAAGCCCTGGTGCGCTGGCGACACCCCAAACACGGCATCATCTCGCCCGCGCACTTTATCGGACTGGCCGAAGCAGGCCCCCTCATTCACGACCTGGGGAAATTCGTCCTCAACCAGGCCTGCGCCGCTCTTGATCATTGGCGGCACACAATCCCCGGCTTTGAACTGTCGATCAACGTTTCCCCCCACCAGTTGACCCTTGAGTTCCCACAACAGGTCGCCGACGCCCTTGCACGGCACAACCTTCCCCCGCAACGCATCGAACTTGAAGTCACCGAAGGCGTACTGTTATCAAATGAGAACGTCTGGATTCTCGATCGCATCATGGAGACCGGGGTCAATCTGGCCATCGACGACTTTGGCACCGGCCATTCCTCTCTCTCCTATCTCCGGCAGTTGAAGGCCCGCACACTCAAAATCGACGGCAGCTTCCTGACCGACCTGCCGGGAAGCCTGACCGGCTGCATGCTGCTCGGCTCAATCATCAAGCTGGGCCACGGCCTCGGCATGTCGGTCGTCTGCGAAGGCGTCGAAACAGCAGAACAGATGGAATTCACAGAACTCGCCGAAGCCGACCAGATCCAAGGCTACGCCTTCGCCAAACCCCTAACACTCCCCGAACTCTCATCCTTCGTCGCACAACAAAAAACCCCGCTACAGCTAGCGGTTTGATGACAATAAATGCCCGACCTGAGAGGATTCGAACCTCTGACCTCTGCCTTCGGAGAAGGGCTAGAGGAAGCTAAGGACCAATAAAATCAATAATTTGTTCGGGCGCTGTCGCACCAAATGTACCCAAAAGACAATTAAAACAGAATAAGCCGGAATAAGATCGGCTCAATTTGGGCACACGGAATCAGCTAAAATCGGGCCGATTTCTCCGCCTCTAGGGCAGAGGGGGGCAGCTTTTCTTGCCCATTTCACAAAATGTGCCCGGAATGTGCCAAAATTAGGATCGTCAGAGAATTCAATTTCGGCAAGTTCATCGGGGCTTAGGGCATGGGTATTCCTAAGATTTGACCGGTGAGCGATGGCGTATCAAGTGTTTCCACACCTAGCCTCTAAACAAAGACACATAGTCACGGAAAACAAAAAGCCGATTTCGTTGCTGTCCCGTTATTTCCACTAACACCCCATGTTCCACGAGGTCTGAAATTATTGCCGAAGCTGTGTTTGGAGCCGTTTTCAAAAGGTGCGTCACGAGCTTCACATCAACGACTGGCTGGGCGTATAGATGGCGCATCACAGCTTGGGCATTGTCCTGTCGGCGCGAACTAAAGCGGGGAAGCACCTCTCCCTCGATCTGTGCTTTCAAGTCCAGTATTGCCCGGAAGACGCCCGCAGAAGACCTCGCCGTCTCTTCGACCCCGTGAAGGAAGAATATAAGCCAGGCGCGCATATGATTCCCTTGCCGTACAGCCATAAGATGATCGACATAGGCCGTTTTGTTCTTTTCAAAAAAATCAGATAGATACAGCGCCGGTTTCCTCAGCAAACCTTCTGAGGCCAGGTACAACGAGATCATCAAGCGCCCTAGCCGTCCGTTGCCATCCAAAAACGGGTGAATAGTCTCGAACTGATAGTGTGCAATTGCTATCCGCAAGAGCGGATGCACATGGATATCCTGCGAGTGTAAAAATAGTTCCAGATCGCTCATCAAGTTTTGGACGTGTTCGTGATGAGGCGGCACGAATGATGCGTTCTTTAAGCTTACGCCAATCCAATTTTGGCTAGAGCGGAATTCACCGGGCATTTTGGTGTCACCGCGCACACCTTCCATCAATATGGCATGGGTTTGACGAAGCAATCGGTTTGAAAGGGGAAGTGTTTCCAATTCCGAAATGGCAAAATTGATAGCCCGGATATAATTTTGCACCTCGCCCCAATCGTCCCGCATTTCGGGATTGAGGTCCTCTTTGTCCTTAAAGGCATCCTCAATATTCGTTTGGGTCCCCTCAATCCTGCTGGACTGCGTCGCTTCCTTAGCCACGTACATCCGGATAAAGAAATCAATATCGGGTATGAGCTGCGCAAAAGCGTTCAACTCCCCGAGCGCCCTGTCCGCCCGACCGAGTAATTCCGTTAATTCTGCATCGGAAATATTCCACTCCCGACAAACATGAGTCGGCAGAAATGCCCGATATTCAAACTGCTCTTCAAAGCTGCCCGATTGGTAATCTTGAATATCCATATATCAAAAAACACCCAACTTTCCGAAATACGACGGTGTTTATGTCAGAAATTATCCCACTTAACAAGTCTTACATCAAATACAGCGCAATTTTCTGACATAAGAAAAATCTTGAATCAGAAATGTACTATCAGTTGAATCCAACCTCAGAAACCTTGGAAGTGCTGTTCTCCCTGAATCTTGATCCAGTTTGGAGTTAGTGTTTTCGTATTTTTTTCGGAGGCACTTATGAAGCGCAGATATACGGACGAGCAGATCATCGGGATTTTGAAAGAGCACAAAGCCGGGGTGACGGTGAAGGAGCTCTGCCGCAAATATGGCATGTCGGACGCCACCTATTATAAATGGA
>Ga0070729_10005632_pt1 | contig 12809 bp, 6 predicted proteins | sample tdDd472_FD_66725 | JGI IMG/M metagenome (GOLD analysis project Ga0070729, IMG submission 66725) | Marine sediment microbial communities from the Atlantic coast under amendment with organic carbon and nitrate - tdDd47.2 | ecosystem: Environmental > Aquatic > Marine > Coastal > Sediment | place...
CAGCCGAGACGCTGATCGTCTACCGGCGCGATCGCGAACATATGCCGGCGCATGCCTTCGAGGCCGACGAGGCGCTGGAGGAAGGCGTCAAGTTCAAATGGCTGACCACTATCCGCGAGATTTCCGGCTCCGACCTGACCGTCGAACGCATGGAACTCGATGAAAACGGCCGCCCCCGCCCGACCGGCGAGATGGAGACATTGTCGGCCGACGCAGTCGTACTGGCTCTCGGCCAGCAAAGCGACAGCGGCTTCCTCGCCACCATGCCCGGAATCGCCTTCACGCCTGATGGCGCGGTCGAGATCGGCCCGGACATGATGACCGGAGCTGACGGCGTGTTCGCCGGCGGCGACATGGTGCCGAGCCAGCAATCCGTGACGATCTCCACTGGCCACGGCAAGCGCGCCGCCTGGCATATCGATGCCTGGCTGAATGGCGCGGTATATGTCGAGCCGCCGGCTACCGAAATCGTCACCTTCGACAAGCTGCATCTGCCGGTCTATTCGGACGCGGAGCCGGGAGAACAGCGGCGACTGGAACGCGACAGGCGGGACGGGTTCGACGAGATCGTCGGCGGCTTCACCGAAAAGCAGGCGCGCTTCGAGGCGCAGCGCTGCTATTCCTGCGGCGACTGCTATGAATGCGACAATTGCTTCGCCGCCTGTCCCGAGGACGCGATCATCAAGCTCGGCCCCGGCAAGCGCTACGAATTCGACTTCGACAAATGCACCGGCTGCTCGACCTGTTTCGAACAGTGCCCCTGCCACGCCATCGACATGATCCCGGAGGTTGCCGCCAATGGCTGACGTCAATGAGGTGCAAGCGACAATGGACGGCAACTCGGCCGTCGCCCATGTCGCTTACCGGGTGAACGAAGTCTGCTCCATCTATCCCATCACGCCGTCCTCGCCGATGGCGGAACTGGCCGATGAATGGACATCGCATGGTCTGACCAACATCTGGGGCAACATCCCGGTCATCCAGGAAATGCAGAGCGAGGGAGGCGCGGCGGGCACAGTTCACGGCGCGCTCCAGGCCGGCGCGCTGACCACCACCTTCACCGCCTCGCAGGGCCTCCTCCTGATGCTGCCCAACATGTTCAAGATCGCCGGCGAGCTGACGCCCTCGGTGTTCCATGTCGCGGCCCGTTCGGTCGCCACGCAGGCGCTGTCGATCTTCGGCGATCATTCCGACGTGATGGCGATCCGACCGACCGGTTTCGCCATGCTGGCGTCGAATTCGGTACAGGAGGCCCATGACATGGCCCTGGTGGCGCAGGCCGCCACGCTGAAGTCGCGGGTCCCCTTCGTGCATTTCTTCGACGGCTTCCGCACTTCGCACGAGGTCAACACGCTCAATCTTCTGCCGGACGAGACCATCCGCGCGATGATCGACGACGATGCCGTCAAGGCGCATCGGGCGAGGGCGCTGAATCCCGAGAACCCCTTCGTGCGCGGCACCGCGCAGAATCCCGATGTCTTCTTTCAGGCACGGGAAGCGGCTAATCCCTTTCATCTCGCCGTACCCGGTATCGTCGCCGAAGCGATGGAACAGTTCGGCGCGCTGACCGGCCGGCACTACAAGCTGTTTGACTATTTCGGCGCGCCGGATGCCGAGCGCGTCATCGTCGTCATGGGGTCGGGCGCGGAAGTCGTCCGCGAGGCCGTCGGTCATCTCGCAGCCCATGGCGAAAAGGTCGGGGTGATCATCGTCAGGCTGTTCAGGCCTTTCTCGGTCGAGCATCTTCTGGCTGCGCTGCCTGAAACATGCCGGGCGATCGCCGTTCTCGATCGGACCAAGGAGCCCGGCGCCACCGGAGAGCCGCTCTATCTCGACGTCGTTTCGGCGATCATGCGGTCCGGCCGCGCGACCATGCCGAAACTTGTCGGCGGGCGTTACGGCCTGTCCTCGAAGGATTTCGATCCGGCCCAGGCCAAGGCGGTGTTCGACGAATTGAAGAAGCCGGAGCCGCGCAACGGTTTCACCGTCGGCATCAAGGACGATGTGACCTTTTCCAGCCTGGATGTCGACACGAGCTACGCGACCGAACCGGACGATGTGGTCCGCGCCGTATTCTACGGCCTCGGTGCCGATGGCACGGTCGGCGCCAACAAGAACAGCGTCAAGATCATCGCGGAGGATTCCGGGCGATATGCGCAGGGCTATTTCGTCTACGATTCCCATAAATCCGGTGCCCAAACCGTCTCCCATCTGCGCTTCGGCCCGAACCCGATTCGCTCGCCCTATCTGATCCGCTCGGCCAATTTCGTCGCCTGCCACCAGTTCCATTTCCTCGAAAAGATCGATGTGCTGCGGCTTGCCGCGCCCGGCGCGATCTTCCTCCTGAACAGCCCTTACGGTCCGAACGAAGTCTGGGAGCATCTGCCGCGCAGCGTCCAGGAACAGATCATCGCGAAGAAGCTGAAATTCCATGTCATCGACGCTTCGACGGCGGCGCGCGAGGTCGGCTTGAAGAACCGAACCAACACGGTTTTGCAGACATGCTTCTTCGCGCTTTCCGGCGTGCTGCCGCATGACGAGGCGATCGCCGCCATCAAGCAGGCCATCTCCAAGAGTTACGGCCGCAAGGGCAAGCGGATCGTCGAGCAGAACTGGGCCGCGGTCGACGGGGCGCTGGCGCGCCTTCACGAGGTCAAGGTTCCGGCAGAGCCGTCAAGCGACTTCGAGCGCCCGCCGATCGTGCCCGATACGGCACCGGATTTCGTCCGCCGGGTGACCGCGCGGATGATGGAAGGTCTTGGCGACGAGATCGCTGTCAGCGCCATGCCCGTCGACGGAACGTTTCCCTCCGGCACGGCGGCGTGGGAGAAGCGCAATGTCGCCGAGGAGGTCCCGGTCTGGCGGCAGGATTTGTGCATCCAGTGCGGTCAGTGCAGTTTCGTCTGCCCGCACAGCGTGATCCGCGCGAAATATTACGACGAGACGCAGCTCGACGGCGCGCCGGCAAGCTTCAAATCCGCGCCGGTCAATGCCCGCGGCTATCCGGACGTACAATTCTCGCTGCAATTCTATGTCGAGGACTGCACCGGCTGCGGCCTTTGCATCGAAGCCTGTCCGGCACAGAGTTCCGTCGAGCCCGGAATCAAGGCGATCAATCTCGAGGAAAAGTCCGGGCTGGTCGCGGCGGAGCGGGAAAACATCGCCTTCTTCGAGGGCCTGCCCGTCAATGACCGAGCCCGCGTCGATTTCGCCAATGTGCGCGGCGTGCAATTCCTCGAGCCGCTGTTCGAATTCTCGGGCGCTTGCGCCGGCTGCGGCGAGACGCCCTATGTGAAGCTTCTGTCGCAATTGTTCGGCGACCGGCTGATGGTCGCCAACGCCACCGGCTGCTCGTCCATCTATGGCGGCAACCTGCCGGTGACGCCCTGGACGAAAAACGCCGAGGGGCGCGGGCCGGCCTGGTCGAATTCGCTGTTCGAGGACAATGCCGAATTCGGCCTCGGCTTCCGGCTAGCCGCCGACAAGCATCTGGAAATTGCGCGCTCCCTCCTGCGCCAGATGGCCGACACGGTTGGCCCTGACCTCGTGACCGCCATTCTCGACGCGCCGCAGATCAGCGAATCGGAAATCCGCCGGCAGCGCGAACGGGTCGCCGAACTGAAGACGAAACTGCTGGCTCTCAAGGGCGACGCGATGGCCGAAAACCTGCTTTCGGTCGTCGATCATCTCGTCCGGCGATCGGTGTGGATCGTCGGCGGCGACGGCTGGGCCTATGACATCGGCTATGGCGGCCTCGATCACGTTCTGGCCAGCGGGCGCAACGTCAATATTCTGGTGATGGACACCGAGGTCTATTCCAACACCGGTGGCCAGGCATCCAAGGCGACCCCGCTCGGCGCCATTGCAAAATTCGCCGCCGCCGGAAAGCGCACTGCGCGCAAGGACCTTGCCCTGCAGGCGATCGCCTATGGCAATGTCTATGTGGCGCAGGTGGCGATGGGCGCCAATCCGCAACAGACTCTCCAGGCCTTCCGCGAGGCGGAAGCCTGGGAAGGCACCTCGCTGATCCTCGCCTACAGCCACTGCATCGCCCATGGCTACGATTTGCGCAAAGGGCTGTCCCAACAGGACAAGGCGGTGGAGAGCGGTTATTGGCCGCTGCTGCGCTACGATCCGGCCCTTCGCGATGTCGGAGAAGCCCCGTTCCGCCTCGATTCGCCGCGTCCGACACTGCCCTTCAAGGATTACGCCTATAACGAGTTGCGTTACAGCGCGCTCGCCGTAAGCCGGCCTGAAGAGGCGGCGGCGTTGCTTGGTCAGGCACAGCAGGCTATCCGCGATAAATATCACAGCTATGAGGAGTTCGCGCGCATGGACGCCGGGCCGAATCCCTCGGAAGTCATGGGCGCGGCGCGCAAGCTCTAGGGAGGCCGACATGGATCTGACCAGCAGCTATCTCGGCCTCCGGTTGAACAGCCCGGTGGTGGCGAGCGCCGGTCCGCTCAACCGTCATCTCGACAACCTCCTGCGCCTGCAGGACTGCGGCGCCGGTGCCGTGGTGCTTCCGTCGATCTTCGAGGAACAGATCGAACGCGAAGAGGAGATTTTCGACGCGCTGATCGACCATGGCTCGGACAGTTTCAGCGAGGCGTTGAGTTATTTCCCGGCACAGACGGCCTATGCCTACGATACGGGCCAGCATCTCGCTCTGGTCGAAAATGCGGCAAGTTCGCTCGCCATTCCTGTCATCGCCAGCCTGAACGGCACCACCGCCAGCGGTTGGGTGGATTACGCGCGGGACATGGAGCAGGCCGGCGCCGCTGCGATCGAATTGAACATCTTCTTCATCCCTTCCGACGCGACCGAAAGCGGCCGCGACGTCGAGGTCCGCTATATCGATGTGGTGCGCGCCGTCAGTTCCACCGTGAAAATCCCGGTGTCGGTCAAGATCGGACCTTATTTCTCCTCGCCGGGCCACTTCGCGGGCGAACTGGCCGGCGCTGGCGCCAAGGGCCTGGTGATGTTCAATCGCTTTTACGAGCCGGACATCGATCCTGCCACGCTTTCGGTCCGGCCGGACATCCAGCTGTCGAACCCCTACGAAATGCGGCTGCCGCTTCTATGGATCGGCGTACTCGCCGGACGTACCCCGGCCTCGCTGGCCGCGACGACAGGCGTGGACAGCGCGGAGGATGTCGTCAAATACCTGCTTGCCGGCGCCGATGTCGTCATGACCACCTCGGCGCTGCTGCGCTACGGTATCGACCACATGCGCGTCCTCGTCGACGGACTTGCCGACTGGCTGTCCTCGCGCGGCCTGACTTCCCCCGCCGACATCCGCGGCAAGATGAGCCACGCCAATGTCGACAACCCGGAAGCCTACGAACGCGCGAACTACATCAAGGTCCTGCAGGGCGTCGACGGCAACTAGCCGATGACGGCAATTTCGGGAAAAGTGGTGCCCAGAAGATGGGTTGGGTTCCTATCACAGGCATCGCATCGCCGCTGACATCCAATACAATCAACACGTTAGCCATCTCGGGGTTCGATGTGAAGGGGCACTTTTGGTCTACCCTTTGGTCTACCCTTGGGCCAGGCGGTGCCAGGATCGACGGTATAGGTGCAGACCAATCAGCCAAGCCAGGTCGACGGTCATCGGTGCTGGCACCCACCTTCCGTTTTTCGGAGACCCTCAAGGGGGCACGGGGGGAAATCCGAACGCACATAAGGCGAAATAGGCTCACAGATGTCTGGCAAAAAATGTCCGCGAGTGTCGGTCCCAGAAGAGGACTCGAACCCTCATTCCCTAAGCTATTGAAAAAGTTATGATGATCTGTTCGCCAGTCGCTGAATGTATGCCATCGATGTATGCTACGAGCAATCGACATTTGATGCGACGATGAGGCTCCGGCCAATATGATCGTGAAGGCCATTCTGGCATCGCCGCCGATGAACCATTTCGCATCGTAGTGCTGATGTCTGCGTATTTGTGTCTAACCTTCAGGCTCCTACATTCTCAGGAATTTCATCAGTAAGCTTCCCGCCATAGCTCGGGTGCACGGACTATGATCGCCTTCTCGGAACTACCTTCACAGCCGCTCCTACAAATGCAGCAGCCGCTATGGCGCCCTATCTCAAGCCGGCAACTGGCCGCGCTCCTCGGCGTATCTTTACAGTCTCTCGCAAACTGGCGGGTCCGCGGATATGGACCTCCCTACCTGCCGCACATCACGGGGACCGGCAACAAGATCTACTACCGGCCTGACGAGGTGCTTGCCTGGCTGTCAGGCGGCACTGTTGAGCCTTGGGAATTTGTCAGGGACTGGCTTGCTGAACGGGACTTGCAGGTGACGCCCGCCACGCAGGAGAGCACGGAGTGGTTGGCTGCATCGACTGATGCGATGTTTCCAAAGTAAGCAGTATTCGGCTTCTCGGTGCATCCGGAATGCTGAATGTCTGAATTGGGGCCGACTGCGGACTGTCCGGTTCGGACTGAGAAAAGGAGCAAGCCGACTTTCGGCGAATGAACCGGGGCGAGTTGTCGGTGCTCTCGTCAGAAGCGTTGGCTTCAGGAAATTCTAACCAGATCTTACTCCATATCCCTCAGGCTCTTTGTCGAGTGGATTGCAAGGAGGCAGCACTAAGGTGCGCGCGCGCATGCGGAGACAACCAAAGCTGCAACGATGGTTGTGGCAGCTTTGAAAACCGATGCGTGGGGTTTTGCGCCTTCATGGAATGTATGGATCCGAGAAAATGTTGAGAGCGCATTATGCGGATCGACCGAATTCTACGATCATCTCGCACAACTTATGAAGGCTCGTCGGCACCTCTCCTTTCTGCATCAGCAGTTCCAAGTGCATGCCAATGAAGACCGGATTCTTGGCATAAGACCCTTCGGGGTCGCCTAGTCCCTTGCGCACATGACCAAATGTGCTGTCCCATAGCGCCTGGTCCATTTCAGAACGCAGCGTTTTGCCTAGGTTGTCGGGCCACTGAACGAATCGATCACCCCATACGGTGTGATCCGGGAAGGGCTTGGAGTCGTCGCCTCCTAACAGGCGTAGAAGCGCGACGTTGTCGATCTCGTGGCGCTTCCTTTCGGTCGCATTGGTCTTGTTGCCATCTGCGTCAAAGATCGTGAACGACGGGATGTTGAGAAAATCGGCTACCACCACGGGTTCAATCAGAAAGCTCTTTCCGTTGACAGGAACGACATGGACGCCGAATTGCCTGAACGCGTCCCAGCACCCGCTGAGCATCATCCAAGCATTGATGTAGGCGGCGTCTTCTAAACCCTCCACAAACACAACCTTGGGGGCAAAGAACATTTCATTCAGATGAGGCTGAAGCGCTTGATGGAGCCGTGCCATTTGTGCATCGGCTTTCACGGGCGCCTCTCCCGAAACCGCGGCAACACGTTCGGCAATCGCATCGAAACTCACGGCGGAGATGGTGGAACGCTTTGCGCCATGATCGCGACGTACTAGGCGGAGGCTCTCGAAGTAACGGCCGGTTACGAAGTAGGGGCTGTGGGTCGACACCACAATTTGTGCATTAGCATCCGCGAGTTGCTGAAATACGTCCGCAAGGTGCCGAGCTTGCGGGGGATGCTGGTACAGCTCCGGCTCTTCACAACCCAAGATCAACAAGGGTGCGGAATCGTCGTCGGAGGTGGCAAGTTCTTGAAGCAAAGCCAAGAGATAGGAGCGTTGCAAGCCGTGACCGAATCGGGCCAGCTCACCTTCGAACTCGCCCTCCATCGCCAACAGCCTAGCCAAAGGCTCTTCGATTTGAACAGACCGCTTGGGATCCTCGCTCCATTCAAGTCGAGCGGATACGTCGGGATGGGCCCATTGAGCGAGGCGTTTGCTCAGCGACTCTGATATTTCATTGAGCGAGCCCTGTTGAGCTTCGATGAGTTTCCGGTACTGCTCTCGTGCCTCCTGCTGAAGAGCCTTGATGTCTTCGGCAAATTTAACCTTAGATCGGACTGTTCTCGCTAAGAGTCGGCCAATCGCATTGTTCTTTGCTTCAACATTTTCCTTCGTGGCATCCTTGACTGCGGGCACGTAGACCCACTGAACGTATTTTGCGAGCCGGTTGCTTCCTTTACTAAAGCCATAAAATTGGTCTTCACTGGGAATGAGCGTGCAGGCTTCGGGATGGGTTTCCTCATAGGCGCGCAGGGCATCGCGGTTGGCATCCTTGGAACCTGCGGTTGGTAGGTCGGGATAGTGCTCCTTGATTTCCTGGTAGCGATTCTTGCACTCACCGGCAGGTTGGCCACTGTTGTACGCCTCGAAAAAGGGTACAAAGGCAGCCATAGCGAGACGCTGTCCAAACTGTTCGACCCGCGCCACATTGGACGCGGCATCAAAAACGGCTTTCGCTGTGATCGTTAGAACCCCCTGTCGAAAATACTCGGCAAAGTCGGCCCTAGCGTCCTCCGAGAGATCGTCGAAGGTGACCGTTATCTCGATCGGCTCCTCAGTGTTCTTGTTGTGAAAATCTTCCGCGTCCAAGTCAGTCACGCTCGTGGAAACCCCTTCGGCTTCGCGAAAGAAGATGTTCAAAGCGCAGAGAACCGTTGATTTTCCGGCACCGTTCGGCCCGACGAGAGAGGTGTAGGGGTCGAAATCCACAGTGATGTCGTCGATTGCCCGGAAATTCTTAATCCGGACGCTCTTTATCTTCACCGCTGTCTCCCCCTTTATGTTCACTCTCAAGCAATGGATGGGCCAGAGCGTCGATTTCCTGCATGGCGCGGCCAGCGATCCCCTGCATGTCGCCATACATCCCGACAGTAGATTCAAGGACCCCCTGAATCTGAGCTTCCCGCTTCGCCCAAAGCCGCATTGTCGCTCGCTTTTCCTTATTGAGATCGTCCTGCATGTCGCTGAACTTCTCGACGATGGCCTCTACGCGATGCCTGAACCGGGGGCCTGTGAGGTATTGGTACATTAGCTCCATCTTACCTTGCTGCCCTTCCTGGGCTTGGCGGCTGGCCGCCACATCGATCAGTGACTGCCTGAGGGCGATTGCCACCGGCATGGCGCATCGCGGCTCCACCACCCATACACCATCGATGAAATCGAATGCGTTGACGTCCTTCGGTAAGCTCTGGGATACAATCACGGCTAGCTCTGCCTTCGCCGCACGCTGATCGCCCCTCAACTTGGCAAGCCATCCCTCGGTCCAGTTCTTGGTACGCTTCGATTCCCAGAGGATCGAACCACACTGCAGGCCGCCCGGACTCACGACCCGCTGCAAGACGTCGCCTCCGAATTCGCCTTTGGGAACGGGTTCAATGGAATCGAACGGAAAGCGGCTCCGCAGAGAGGCTTCAAGCTCAAGCTCCAAGGCCTCGCCCTGGAGCTGCTGCGAGCCTTGTTCGGCTTTGCGTTTCAGCTCCTCGATCTGCCGCTGCATCCCGGAGATCTGTTCCTCTTTCTCGGTAAGCTTGAGCTTCAGCCCCTCCTCAGCGTCATGCCTTGCCTTTTCGCGTATCTGTTCGAGCGAGGCCTGGACGCGCTTTTCGATGGTCAAGTCCATCTCGCGCTTAGCGTCATCGAGTTCGCGCTGCTTCTTTATCAACTCGGCCTGCGCCTTCTGTGCCTCCGCGAGTTTGGAATCCCGCTCCTGTAGAACTTCCTGGAGGGAGGCTATCTCCTTCGATTTTGTGTCGAGGTCGTTGGCGAGGACGAGCCGCGCCTTTTTTGCCTCTTCCGAGGCGATCTTTTCGCGCTCGGACGCCACCCGCGTGCTCACCTGGTCGTCGATCGATTGCTTCGCCTTTTCGACGGCTTCCTGTTGCGCCTTCAGCGCCTGCTCGCGGGCGTTAATGTCGGACTCCTTGGCGGCAAGCTGCTGCTCATATTGCTTTCGTGTCGCCTCGATCAAGGGCGCCGCCAAGGACTCCGTGAGCTTTATCTCGGTGTTGCATTTGGGGCAGTTAATAGTGGGCTCGTTCATAAGGCGCTTTTCGTCAAATTTCTTCAGTAAAACCGCAATGCCCCGTCAGGGACTAAAGATACGAAATCTTATCGCAGTTTTGGCGTTGGTAGAAGAGTATTGCGTACGGACTACAAATGACGCAGCGATTCCAGCGTCACGCTAGCACCTGAACGAAAATCCAAGAGGCTTTCGGGTTCGGCGGCGAACCATGTATAACTTCCCAAGGCGAGCGCATCGACAGTCTTCTTGAAGGGAGCCACGCTCCGGTCGAGGTACGCTGTTACAAAGGCAACGTGCTCGCGGGGGAAACCTGCTGCGTCTGTTGAGCTGGATTCCGCTCATTCGGCTGCTTCAGCGCCTTAGCCAAGGCGCTTGCGATGGGGCAAAGCAATCCTCCGAGATTGAAGCGAACGTCGGCTTTTGGGCGAAGGCGAGGTTTACCTCAACGGCCGAGATGAGGGCGCATTCCCGACAGGCAACATCGGGGCCGGCAAGAGACCGTCCGGTATTGGAAAAGGACCTGCAGAAGCGGAAATTCCCCCACACCGCCCTCAAGAATTGAAATCTGTACACTGACAGTTGCCGCAAACTGGTTCTGGAAGGCTTAGAGACCGCTTCCGGCCATGCATTGGCGGTCAAACAGGACGGCCCCTGTGTCTCGATACAAACGTGTCGGGTTCGTTGTCTCGACACGCAGCGACTATCCGCCTGACACCGCCTCGATTTCCGCATTGACCAACTCTGCCGCTCGGTCGGCTGCATCCTGGAATGGCTCGAAAACATGGTCGGCGCCCGATGCCAGCAACTCCTCGGTCTCCGTCTTGCTGTGCGATGTCAACGCGATCCTGCCGCGAAAACCGGCAATCCGCACGATCTGCATCAGGGTCAGCCGGGCGTCCTCGTGGCTTAGCCCGGTTGGGTGGGCCGGGATGGAGGAAACCAGCCAGCGGACACTCTCGAGCGGAAGGCTTGCGACGAATTCGGGATCGGTCGCGTCCCCGTACTCCGCGGCAATGCCGAGCGCTCGCCAGCGGCGTACAGTGCCGGGGTTGAAGTCCACGCCCAGCACATCAAGACCCTTATCCTTCAGCCGCACGCCCAGCGCCGTGCCGAAGCGCCCCAAGCCGAAGATGACAACATCATGACCACGTTTGCCGACCGCGGCGCTGCCGTGCGGCTCCCTCGGCGTGCCCTTTCTCTCGAATAAGCCGAGGACCGGTTCGAACGCAGCATACAGGTGATGGGAATAGGTGATCATGTAGGTAGACGCCGCGATGGTCACGAGCCCGACCATGGTGACGAGGCCGAGGGCGTCCTCTTTCAGATGTCCGAGCGAAATCCCCATGGCGATGAAGATCAGGGAAAATTCGCTGATCTGGGCGACGGTCAGTCCGGCCAGAAACCCGGTGCGCTTGCGGTAGCCCATGGCACCCATAATCGCCAGCACGATCAGGGGATTGCCGACGAGAACGAAGAGGGAAAACACCAGCGCCGCGTCCATCTGCTGCCCGAGCAACGAGAGGTCCAGAGTCGCCCCGAGCGCGATGAAGAAGAACAGCAGGAGGAAATCGCGCAGCGGTGCGAGTCGGGCGGCGATCGTTTCCCGAAACGGCGTCGAGGCCAGGGACACGCCAGCGAGGAGACCGCCCACTTCTTTCCCCAGCCCGACGGCATCACCGATCGCGGCAAAGACGGCGGCGAGCGCCAGTGCGAAGATGACTAGCAACTCCGACTCGTGGGCGAGCCGTTCCGTCAGAGGGTCGGCCAGATAGCGGACGAAAAAGACAACGAACGCGATCAGCGCCATGGTGGATACCAGGATCATCGGCAACCGGCCCGCGCCCCCGGCCTCTCCGGCGCCTATGCCGACAGCCGAGAGAACGATCATCGCGAACACGACGAACAGGTCCTGAACGATGAGGAAACCGAGCGCAATCTGGCCGTGGAGCGAGTCGATCTCGCGCTTGTCGGAAAGCAGCTTCACGATGATGATCGTGCTGGAAAACGTCAGCGCGACGGCAACATAAAGACTGGTCGTCGCATCGAAGCCGAGCGCAAGCCCGATGACGAAGCCAAAGGCGGACGTAAACGCGACTTGGCCAAGTCCGGTCATCAGCGACACGGTACCAAGCGAGCGGATCAGTTTGATGTCAAGCTTGAGTCCGACGAGGAAAAGAAGGACGGCGATACCCAGTTCGGAAAGCAGGGCGATCTGCTCGTCCGACGACACGATATCGAGCAGAGAGGGACCGGCGAGCAGGCCGACCGCGATGAAACTGACGATCAGGGGCTGGCGCAGCAGTATCCCGGCGAAGCCGACAATGGCGGCCAGCATCAGCAGCGCTGCGACCTCTCCGAACGTGGTATCGATCTCGATCATCGGTTCTCGTCTTCCGTCGTCATCGCGTCGACCGCAGCCCGCGGCCGATCCGCCGCCGGACGCGAACATGTCTCACCCGCGAACAACCGAACGATCCATTCCCGAAGCGGGGTTCACGAGTCATTGAACGTTTTCTGTTGACCGTACGCGCGCAATTCGTGAAATCAATCGATCATGAAGAAGATACTTGCTGCCACGGACTTTTCCGCACGATCCGATCGCGCAATACGGCGCGCCACGCTGCTGGCTCGGCAATTCGGCGCGAGCGTCACCCTGGTTCACGTGGTCGACGATGACCAGCCAAAGCAACTGGTGGAGAGCGAAAGCGAGATCGCCGAACGGATTCTCGCCGATCAGTGTGCGTCCCTGCGCCATATCGACGGGCTTGACTGCGAGTTCCTCGTTGAACTGGGCGACCCGTTCGAAGGGATCGCCGCGGCGACGGCGCGTTTGTCGCCGGATATCCTGGTCGTCGGCACGCACCGGAGGCAGGCGCTAAAGGACTTGTTCCTCG
>Ga0070729_10005635_pt1 | contig 12797 bp, 10 predicted proteins | sample tdDd472_FD_66725 | JGI IMG/M metagenome (GOLD analysis project Ga0070729, IMG submission 66725) | Marine sediment microbial communities from the Atlantic coast under amendment with organic carbon and nitrate - tdDd47.2 | ecosystem: Environmental > Aquatic > Marine > Coastal > Sediment | place...
GTCCCGCTCGGATCGGGTTCAGGGCGTGGTGACTCCCATATTGGATATCATGCAAACCATGCCGGCTTTCGTTTACCTGATCCCGGTTGTGATGCTACTTGGTATCGGTAAAGTGCCGGGTGTTATCGCCGTTGTGATTTATGCAATCCCGCCGGTTATTCGCCTCACAAATCTGGGTATTCGACTGGTGGATAAAGAGGTCCTGGAGGCCGCCACCGCGTATGGCGCCAATTCAACCCAACGTCTGTTTGGGGTGCAGATCCCGCTTGCGATCCCGACCATTATGGCTGGTATCAACCAGACCATCATGATGTCACTGGCTATGGTTGTGATCGCGTCCATGATCGGTGTTAAGGGACTGGGACAACCTGTTCTGAAATCCATTACGAACCAGTATTTCACCCTTGGCCTTTTGAACGGTCTGGCGATCGTGGCGCTTGCCATCGTTTTTGACCGCGTCTCACAGGCATACGGGAAACGCACACAAAGACACCTGGAAGGGTCACATCAATGAGTACGGCGTCAACAACTGAGCCGCTTCTTCGTGTTGAAAACCTGTATAAGGTTTTTGGGAATAATCCAAAATCGATTATTCCAATGATCGAAGCAGGCAAAAGCAAAGATGATATTCTGGCGGAAACCGGCCATACGGTCGGCTTGAAAGATATTAATCTGCAAATCGAAAAGGGACAGACATATGTGATCATGGGTCTCTCCGGTTCTGGCAAGTCTACCCTCATCCGGCACTTCAACCGACTAATCGACCCCACAGCGGGTAAGATCATTGTTGAAGGTACCGATGTGATGGAACTGAATGACAAAGAGCTGGAACAGTTCCGTCGCCACCGCATGTCCATGGTATTTCAACGCTTTGGTCTAATGCCACATCGGACAGTCATTGAAAATGTCGCTTACGGCCTTGCCGTTCAGAAGGTAGACAAAGCAGAACGCCTTAAAAAAGCGCAGCAGTGGCTGGAGACAGTTGGTCTGGGGGGCTACGAAAATCAGTATCCGTCGCAGCTTTCAGGCGGGCAGCAGCAACGCGTGGGCCTCGCCCGGGCGCTCTGTACTGATGCTGATATCCTATTAATGGATGAAGCCTTCTCTGCACTAGATCCATTGATCCGGAGTGAGATGCAGGATCAGTTGATTGAACTGCAGGAAAAATTGCAAAAAACAATCATCTTCATCACCCACGATCTGGACGAAGCCCTTCGCCTTGGTGATCGGATTGCCATTCTGAAAGATGGTGAACTGGTTCAGGAAGGGGCACCGGAAGATATTCTTCTTTCACCTGCCACCGACTACGTGGAAGCGTTTGTGAAAGACGTGAACCGGGCCCGCGCCTTGACCGTTGAAACTGTAATGCGACCACCTGCGCACCGGATCACGGCACTAACCATTGATGATGCGCTAGCACAAATGAAAAAGCTGTCTGGCAATTACGGTTACTATGTCACTAAAGACGGGTATCAGGGTGTTCTTCTGCAGGACAAACTGGAAAAAGCCGCCAAGCTAAACGGGAGTTCTCCAGTCGGCGACGCGCTGTTTGAAGAAGTGGATCCGCTATCCCCGGACTCAGTTCTGGAACAGATTATTCCAGAGACCATGGAATCCAACTATCCATTGCCTGTTGTAGATGAAGAAGGTGATCTTCAAGGAAGCCTACCTCGCTCCTCGATCGCCGAAGTTCTTACCGTTCGGGATGACGGTGACGAGAACAAAGCGTCTTAAGGTAAATCAGTACAAAAAAGCCGGTTCCAAGGTTTGGGACCGGCTTTTTTGTACTGAAGCTCTAAAGTTTACCAAAGCCAGGTCGTTGGATTATCGATTGCCGCTTCTGCACCATAAGCTTTCAAGCCTTTTATGCAACGGATGATCATCCAGATCACCACTGCCAGCATGATGAGAATGCCAATTCCAATTGTCATTGTTAAAGCTCCAATAAAGGAGCCTAAAATACCGATCCAGAAAGTTCGGATCTGATACTGGAAATGTGATTTAGCCCAAGTGGGTGCGTCACCTTTATTCATATAAGCGATGATCACACCGATGAGGCCGGTGATACCCAAAACAAGACTGGCGAGGTAGAGAAAATATACTACCTGCACCATCTTGCCGCTTTGTTTAGCCATGGTCTGCTCAACCACATCCTGCTTCATTTCGTCGGACATATGCCCCTCCTATATCCTAGGATCAGGTGTCAGCCAATTCTGCCACCTCAAACAATAGACGGTACTTTACAGGATAAGTGCCCAAAATTTCTTGTACTTTTTTCTCGGTTGGCTGTTTTTTATCCGCTGAGTTTAGTGTGGCTGTAACAGTTGCAAGAATTCCGTGGCTCCCCTCGGCCCCAACAGCAATGTCAAACGTCACTCCCTCCCCTTCGATCTGCGCCAATAACGGCCGATAGGTACGGGCAATGATGTCATATCGTAATGTGGGTTTAAAAATCTTGCCAACAGCCGTAACTGGCATCTGGTCGATCAGAATAACCTCTGCCGGGAGAGCGGGACGCTCAAAGATCTTTTCTTCAGCGAAGTGGTGTAATTCGGCAGCACTGATATTAGCACCGGGTTTCAGTTCCACATAGGCTACAGGAATTTCCCCTGCATAGGCGTCGGGGCGCCCGACTGCCGCTGCCAATTGAACATCTGGGTGCTCATGCAGACATTCTTCAATCATGGCAGGTTCAATATTATGCCCACCCCGGATTATCAGATCCTTGGAGCGACCAGTCAGCCAGAAATACTGATCTTTATCGACATATCCAAGGTCCCCCGTATCCAGCCACCCGGGTTCGACAAAGAGCTTTTTATTAAACTCTTCCTGCAAATATCCAGTGATGACGTTAGGACCCTTGATACATAGATGCCCCACCTCGTCCGGTTCGCAATCACGGATGGCCTTACCATTTTCATCGACTTGCTTAATAGCAACCTGCTGATAGGGATATCGGATCCCGACAGATCCAACCCGCCGCTCCCCCGCAGCGGGGTTGCAGATAGAGACTGATGTACCTTCGGTGAGCCCAAATCCTTCCATAATGGAAATACCGGTCACACTTTCAAATTTTCGGATCACTTCCTGTGGCATGGGCGCCGCGCCGCACACCCCAAATTCAAGGGACGACACATCGGCCCCGTCCAGTGGCACATTTAAGAGGGCGGAATAGATGGTCGGCACACCAGAGAAATGAGTAACCTTATGCGTCTCAACGATTTTCCAGAAATTGGGGATCAGGTCAGGGGTTCTAAAACCTGCTGTACCAGCGAACAGCACCATGGCCCCCGCCTTGAAACCAGCAAGAGAGCTGACCAAAACAGCGTTCACATGAAATAACGGCAAGCCAACCAAAACAACGCTGTTTTCTGTATAACCAGCGGTATATTCAGTAGCCCAGCCTTCATATACTTCACCTTCAAAAGTATGTCTGGCCACTTTTGGTGATCCTGTTGTCCCTCCCGTATGAAAATAGGCACAAGTATCACTCAGGCTGAATTCACGATTTGCCAGCAATTTGTCAGATGGCTGCTTTGCAAGCTCCGCATTAAAATCCAGAATACCGTCGGGTTGGGATCCATCGCCACCGACCATAAAGACCGTCTCGAGTTCAGGCATCAAATCCATTACCTGCCGGGTTTTCTCCCAGATATCAAAACCAGGGGTCGGGCCAAGAGTAACAATCATTTTGGAGCCAGTTGCCCGCAGGATATCGGCAATCTGCTGTGGCTGCAGAAGGGTATTCACAGCACTCACAATACCCGCGGCTTGCCCGCCCCAGATCACATATTGCGTCTCCGGCACATTGGGAAGCAGGTAAGTCACAGCCTCCATTTTTCCAAGGCCATGCGCGGTAAACAGATTAGCCGTCTGCGTGACCCGATCCAGCAGTTCCTTATAGGAAATATCAACCGGTGTTTCGTCAAGCTTGCAGTCTTTTAAAAAGCGGACTGCCGTCCGCTCCCCAAATTGTTCTGCAGACTTCTGAAGAATTTCGTATGTGGATCTTTCAGTTACCCGTTCACTTAACGGAATCCGTTCAATTTCTTCAATATCCGCGACAGAGCGAATTCTACCTTTCAGCGCGTCCATGACACACCTCCCTTACTTTCTTTTTATTAATTGAGGGCAAGGTATCTTGCGACGATAAAATCAGCAAAGAAAATTTAAAAGCTTTTAGTGAACCGGCCCCAGCGCATCATTGAACATAAAATAGACTTTACCCAGATCGGAACTGGCATAAGTTTCCGCCAGCAGGTCTGAAAACTCAGAGTTTTCCGCTTCCTGCAGAAGTTGCTCAAAAGCGTTTCGGTATTGATCCACATAACGCCGGAAATCGCCCTGCTCTTTATATAAAAAACGGATGCGCTCCAAGTCCTTGTTTTTCAAAAGGCGGCGCGTGAAGATACTTTTCTCGCCTTTACGATACCTGTTCCACAACTCATCGGGCAGTGTATTGTCAACAGAGCGAGCAATATCAATGGACATGGAATGAAGACTGTCCATGATCAAGGCCGTGGCCTTTCTTAATGCCTCCCCGGAGTGATTACGGCGATCCTCCTCCAAACTTTCCATCTGGCGCTTCACAGTTTCGGATGCGGATTTCAAACGATCTGCCTGCTGCTGGAATTTAAGAGACGAGACCACAGCCTCCTCCGCTGCACTATTGGAAGCATCTCGCAAATTACGACTTTCATTGCCAAGCATCTCAGATGTTTCATGTAATGAATTTTCAACCTGCTTGGCCGTGACCTCAATACGCTGACGCTGCTGCTCGAACTGATCCAACAGACCTTCCGTTTCCTCCCGGGCACGGCCTGTAAATTTAAGCAAGGTGGCCGCTCGCTCCTGGAACACGGTTGAGGCTTCGCTCCCCATATCGGTCGCCTGCCGCCCGGCATCGGTAACCTGCTCGGTCACACGCCCCATATCCTGTTCAAACTTAAGGCGGGTATCCTCAATTTCCTTGCGATGACGGTTCAGCGCCTGATCCGCCTGCTGCAATCCAGAGAGCATCAATTCACTGGCCTTTGCAAGCTCCACCGTTTTACGGCGAAATCCTTCGCTGACAATATTGGCCTGTCCTGCTGATTTCTGTAACAGGCGCGTGCGATCTTCCAAGGACGTTTTGATGAAATCTGCCTTATCCGCTAACTGGCGGGCTACATCTGTGAGAGAAGCAGTTTCCTTACTTAAAACCTGCTCCATCTGTTCGCTGCTGGCACGGGCCTTGTCCGATAAAGAGGCCAGTTTTTCAAACTGCTGATTGGCAATGTCACTTGCCTTACTTAAGCGATTAACATTATCGGATGTTGTCTCTGACAAGGTGCTTGCTTTTTCATTAGCCGAGTTTGCAGCCTCCGCTAGACGGTCCAGATGTTCTCGCGCCTGATTCCCCATCCCGCGCAGTTCAGCAGAGGCTTTTTCTGCCACCCGCGCCAGTTCCGCGCTTTGAGAATGGGCAGCCTCACCAGATTGGCGAGCCTGAACGGTGGCACGTTCAGCGCTAGCCATGAGATCCTGATGCTGACGAACCGCTTCTTCTATAGCCGTCTGCAATTTTGCTGCCGATTGATCAGCGGAGTTACCTAGTTTTTGCTGTGTTTTCTCTAGTTCTTCCGAGGCGTTCTTCAGACTTTTACTGGCTTTATCACCATGCAGCTCAAGCCCTTCACTTTCCCGTCGGAAATCCTCTCCGGCTTCCTTAATTTGGTCGGACACCCGATTGGTCGTATTGGTAATAATATCTGCTTGTCGCTGAAAACCGGTTCCAAGTTGCAAAATCCGGTTACTGGTTTCCAAACTCGCCTGAGAGAGGTTGTCTACATTCTCCCCAAGCCGAGCAGATATTTCTGCGGTCATATTGTTAATCTGGTGAGACGCCTGCTCCAAAGAGTTCAACTGACGGCGCAAATCCTCCTGCATCTCTCGCGCGCGCTGATCCGCCTGATTGGCGCTTTCATCCAAACGTTCAGCGTGCCCCGAAAACTGATCCCCAAGGCTTCGGGAATCCCGCAGGGCTTTATCCCCAGCAGCTATGAGCAGAGTTTGTCCCTCTTTCAAGACAGCCTCCACCTCTTTCATTCGAGATTTCGCTTTATCAAGGCTGGCCTCCAGTTTAGCCGCCTCATCCTGCAAGCGGGTACTGGCGCCGCTCATATCATCGGTAAGCTCTGAGCCAAGCACTGACAGTCTCTCTGCATCACGGCCAAGATTATCAACGACACTTTGTGTCTCTCGATTTGTCTCTGTCGCCTGAGCCTTGAGAGACTCCTGCTTGGTTTGCAGCCGGTCAATTGCTGCCTCCACATCATCCCGTGTTGCAGTCAAGCCATCACGCAAACCTGACAAGCGTGCCAAAGCCTCTGCACTCACCCGGCTGGCATCATCACCGTCTTTACGCATGGCTTCACTATTTTTCTCAAGTTGGAAAATAGCCTCACGCGCCTGCTTTTCTAGATTTTCGGACCGTTGGCGGAATTTGTCCCCAGCCGCTTCCAGGTCAGAGACAGTTTTATCCCGCACTTCCTCCAGATCCGTTAGATAGCCCTGAATTGTCTGGCTGCTAAGCTGCACCCGATCTTCAGTACGTTTTGCAACCCCCTCCAACGCCTGAGAGGTTTTCTCGAATTGTTGAGAGAGATTATCTGAGCGTTCTTCGCTGTCTCTTAAAGCCGTATCCAATGCGTCGATCTGTTGTTTCAAAGAGGCCTGGATTTGGTTGCTGTTTTCTTCCGCCTGTTCGAGGGAGATCGTAAACTGCGCCATTTGAGTAAGCGCCAGTTCATCCATGTCTTCTCGTTGATCATTCGCCTTCGCCAATAGCTCTTTCAGACTTTCGATGCGGCTGGTAACCTCATCTTCAAGCTGCCCAGCCTGATCAGAGAGCTCTGCAACCAACTCGCCAGCGGCTTCTTTTTGCTGCCTCAGAGTTGCTGTCGCCTTTTCAATCCGGGAAGCAGAATTCTCGGTCTCAGCTTGTATCCGTGAGGAATGTTCCTCCAAACTGCGGGTGAGACTGGCAACGCGGGCTTCTGCTTCCGGGCTTGGATAACCAAGCTCCCGCATCAACTGATACAAAGCCGCGCCTTTCAGCTTAGCCTCGTTACTCCGCCGGGCGTAAGAAACCAACAACCACAGAAAGGCAAGCGGGGCAAATGCCCCTGCAAACAAACTTCCCAATTCATGGGGCAAAAGCTGAGTTAAGTTGGAAATCCCAATATTCTGATCGACATAAAACCAGATTGCCGCCAACCACAAAACCGAGACAGCCAAGACACTAATCAGCAACAGCAAGTATACCATCCGCCCTTTACGGCCGACTTCAGCCTGCTCTGCTGCGCCCAATATCAAAGGTGCGTCAGCCTTATTTTCCTCATTACCAGATTTTTCAGCGTTTGGATGTTCCACGATCATTCTATCGCTCCCCTTATGCCATCAGAGTCCCGTATATTGGGTCCAACGTCAAGAGTGAGAAAAACGCTTAAAACGAAAAAAGGCCGGATAAATCCGGCCTTTAGCATTAATCACAGAACTCAACCGATGACACCTTTTTCCTTCAGCGCGCTAATCCGGTCACCCGCAACCCCCCAATCGGCCAAAGCTGTTTCGGTATGTTCCCCGCGGCGGCAAGGAGGGGACTGGATTTCAGACGGCGTGCGAGAGAATTTTGGTGCCGGTGCAGGCTGTTTAACCCCTTCCACCTCGACAAAAGTTTCCCGGGCTACATTATGCGGGTGATCCATGGCCTCTTTCATAGAGAGAACGGGAGCAAAGCAAATATCTGTGCCTTCCATGATATCGCACCACTCAGCACGGGTCTTGGTTTTGAAAATGGCTGTAAATTTCTCTTTCAGGACCGCCCATTTGGTTGCGTCCATCTGAGGCGGCAGTTCCTCATTTTCCAGTCCCATTTTCTCCAAAAGGATTTTGTAGAACTTTGCTTCAATTGACCCGATAGTAACGTATTCTCCATCGCTGGTCTCATATACACCGTAGAAATGAGCCCCACCATCCAGAAGGTTGGTTCCGCGCTTTTCACTCCAGAAACCGGAGGCAGCAAGACCAAAGAAGGTCGTCATCAAACTGGCCGCACCATCCACCATGGATACGTCCACAACTTGTCCTTTGCCCGATGTTTTCGCCTCCAACATCACTGCAAGCATCCCCATCGCAAGATAAAGCGCTCCGCCGCCAAAGTCGCCGACCAGATTTAGAGGTGGCACAGGGGCTCCACCAGCAGGGCCGATGGCGTGAAGCGCACCGGATAGGGCAATATAGTTGAGATCATGCCCAGCCGCCGGCGCCATAGGTCCATCCTGCCCCCAACCCGTCATACGGCCATAGGCAACTCGCGGGTTGCGCTCAAACACCACATCTGGCCCAAGGCCCAAACGCTCCATAACGCCGGGGCGAAAGCCTTCGATTAAACCATCAGCATTTTCAAGCAGGCTTAGGATTAATTCGCGACCTTCCTCGGTTTTTGTATCCACTGCAATTGAACGACGCCCACGCAACAACAGATCGAATTTTTCGCCTTTATTAATACCAAGGCCTGATTCTGTAAGGCGATCAATGCGAATAATATCTGCCCCCATATCAGCCAGCAGCATCGCACACATCGGTCCCGGGCCAATGCCCCCCATTTCAACAATTTTCACACCCTTAAGCGGTCCCATTATTTTTCCTTTCTTTATTATAGACGCTTGGTTTCCCGAGATTAGTCTAGCGTCAGCACCGAGCCAGAGCCAGCATAAACACCCACTAAACGATCGTTTGAAAACCAGATTACAAGACTATTAACTATTTGCAAGGGGCAGGGAAAGGCAGGTATACCCGTTATATATCAGTCTTACAGACAGAATATGGGGCTACTATGGGTAAATTTATTGGTGGCGCAATTGCGCTAGTTGCAATCATTCTGGCGGTTCTCGTCGGGTTCTTCTTTTTCGGCCTAGATAAAGCGATTATCGCAGCCGTTGAAAAATACGGAACGGAAGTGACCCAAAGTGACGTTACTTTGGACGAAGTTAATCTAAACCTGACATCTGGTCAGGGAGAACTTCGAAACCTGTCGGTCGCAAATCCAGTTGGATTTGAAGAAGATAAAATCTTTGATCTGGGCGGCATTTCCGTAAAGGTGAATATTTCAGACAGCAGCGAAAAACTCATTCATATCGAAGAAATCATCGTCTCTGCCCCTTCCATCACCTACGAAGTGAATAAGAACGGCAACAACCTAGACGCTTTGAAGAAAAATATTGATAACTTCATCGCTGCAAATTCAAGCGACAGCTCCTCATCCGCTGAAAGCGAAGAAAAGGGAGAAGATCCAAAACTGATCATCGATCGCCTTGTCATTAATAACGGGAAGATCAGTGTGAGTGCACCGATTACCATGAACCAGAAAATCGAAGGTAACTTGCCAACTATCGAGATGAAAGATATCGGTAAGAAAGAAGGCGGCGCGGAACCAGCAGAGGTTGCCGCACAAGTGGCAAATGCCATTACCCGCAATTCCATGAAAGTAATTGAGCAGCTTGGCATTGGCAAAACTCTGCAAGGCCTCAAAGATGGTCTTAGCGGTGTTACAAACAAAGCCACCGAAGCGGTTGACACCTTGACGAAAGAGGCCCCATCCGGCGAAGGGGCTGGCAAGGCTGTTGAAGATGCGGCTGGTGCCGTCAAGAAACTGTTCGATTAAATGGCACAAGAGGGGCAAGTGACTATGGAAAGCCTGGAGCAAAATTTAGGCACCGTCACCAAGCTGATTGATCTGGCAATGGAGTTTGCCGTCAAATACGGTTTTCAGATACTTGGTGCCCTTGCTTTTTTTGCATTTGGATTTCTGGTTGCCAACTGGATTGGGAACCGGGTGGAGAAGTTTGCGGTTTCCAAAAACATTGATCCAACCCTCTCCCAATTTATCGGCAGCACGTCAAAACTGGTCCTGATTACGCTTTTGGTGATTATCACCTTAGGCAATTTCGGGATCAGCATTGCCCCATTGATCGCATTGGCCGGTGCGGTCTCATTGGGGGCCACCCTCGCGCTTCAGGGACCTATGTCAAACTTTGGTGCAGGCATTGCCATTATTTTGACCCGCCCCTTTGTCGTTGGGAACGTGATCACGGTCCTCGGTGTTCATGGCATTGTCGAAAAGGTCACCCTTGGCATGACATTCCTAACCGGTGAAGACGGCGAGCAGATTGCCATTCCCAACAAAGAAATTGTCGGGCAGGTAATCGTTAATTCCCACGACACTCGAATTCTGGAACTTGAATTCTCCATTGCCCAGGACGCGGATGTGGACGGCTTGCTGCCAGAAATTGAAACCATCCTGAAAAATCATCCAGATATTTCAGATGATCCAAGCCCGCAAGTAGGTCTGCATGACTTCACTTTTGGCGGCCTAGTGATCGGCTTTCGTGCCTGGATACCTGGCCGGACATATTTCCAGGTCCGGTATCAGGTCAACAAGCAGATCCTTGAGCTTTTGAAGGCGAAAAACATTGCCCTTTTCACGCCAGAGGGGATGGCCATGCCGGTCCGCACACGTGGCAGCTCCGGTGTGCAGACCGCTGGCGTTGTTCCCCCACCGCGCAATAACCCATAGTATTTAAGCAAATTAGTGCTGCTGCAGTGTAAAGCCCTCTTCAACGGAGGGGGCTTCAAAGTAGCTGGTGACACTCATAAACTCTTCAGGGCTTGTCAGTTTACTGCCAAAGGGGCGTTCCTTGTTTCGTTTTTTCAACTGAACCAGACATTCAGCATTTGATCGGTCCAGGAAATGTAACACGTGCGGAACACCTGCCTCGCGCGCCAATGTTTTAAACCAGGCCCGCTGCGATTTCGTGTTCCCAGGAAAATCCATAACGACGGTTACCCCAGAACACAGAAGGTCCTTAACATGTTCGGAAAGAATGCGTTTCAGGCGTGCTGAACAAGTCAGGTAATCCTGAAAAGTATGGATGCTTTCAGGGAACAAGCGAGCTAACCACTGATCCTCACTGATCAGGACCGCATCTACGCGCTCTGCCAACTCACGGGCGAGAGTTGATTTTCCAGCAGCCATCTTGCCGCAGAAAAAATGAAGGGATGGTTCAGGGTATTCAGAGTTCGAGTTCATTTTCTTCTCCACTCGGGTTGTGCCCCGGGGGGAAGAAATCCCATTGCAATCCGCCCCCCTGTTGGGCGGTTGCTTTAATTACAAATGATTAAAACCCCGCCATTATTTTCTTAATAATGGCGACCACAATAGTCACAGGTTTTGGCGCAAATGTATTTGTCATGAGGCGCAGGTTATCGGCATGTTTTTTCTCTGTAAAGTGAAAATTGAAATTTTCTTGCGTACAGATTAAAAAGATATTCCCACTCCGCTAATGATCACCCCTATTAGATACAACCCGACCCCAAAAACACAATGACTGCTTATGCTTTTCAGTCTGACTGTATGCGGCGAAGGGGTTTTTGACGCTGCGAACCCAAAGCCAAAAGCTGGTTGCATTAAAAAGAAGGGAAAAACCACGGTTCCCATGCCATATAACAATGCTGGCAAAAAACTTGCCCCCTGCAACCAATCACGGCCCACCACCATAAGAAAAGTAGCGGCAAACAAACACCCAATTAGAAAATGCGCTCCCCATCCAATCACCCCTTCAAAAGGGAAGGGAGCAGCTTTTCCGATATGCACATGATAAAATTGTCCTCGCGTGAATCCGCCAAGCCAACGGCCCACCATTCGCATATCCAAAGAGGGGATATTGAATCCTTTTCGGAGGACCAATCCCCATAAATCCAAAACAAGCGTTGCCCCTACTCCCAGCAGCAAGGCCTCCAATATCATCTCATCAACCGTCATCTTTTCTCATCCTTTCCTATTGATTTATTCTTTCTACAAGTTCAAGTTAACTTGAAGTCAATGGGAAAATAGAGAAATCGATGGATATTTCTGAGGCATCAAAAGAAAGTGGGCTGCCCGCCTCAACACTCCGCTATTACGAGGAAAAAGGGCTGATTAAATCCATAGGTCGGCATGGTCTAAAGCGATTGTATCCCAGCAATATTCTCCTGCGCCTCTCCTTAATTGCGCTTGGGCAAAAATCCGGCTTCTCACTTCAGGAGATCAAATCCATGTTCGGTGAAAAAGGGATCACCATCGATCGTCAAAAATTGCAGGATAAGGCGGAAGAGCTGGATCAGAAAATCAATGAACTGACTGCGATGCGGGATGGCTTGAGACATGCAGCCAAATGCTGCCATTCCAACCAACTGGATTGTCCAAAATTCCAAAAATATCTGAAAGTCGCGCAGCACAAAATCAAGCAGGAGAAAATCGAGGCCAGCGATAAGGCATAAAAAAACACCCAAAAGGGTGCTGATACTGAAAGGAATGGTGGGTGTAACAAGATTCGAACTTGTGACCTCTGCCATGTCAAGGCAACGCTCTAACCAACTGAGCTATACACCCACGATGCATTCGCATGCGAAGTTCGGGTCTTATAATCTCCGTCCCGGCGCAATGCAAGACCCTTTTTCATAAACCAGCACAATTACCGACTTTAACTGGCTTGCGCAGAAAAAAGGGCTCGGTCAACTGCCTCGACCAAGGAATTGAGGTGGAACGGCTTAGACAGAAGTTGGGAGAAATCCCCATCTTCCGTATCCGTATCTGACGCAATGGCCGCAAAACCGGTGATGTAAATAACAGGGAGGTGAGGACGAATCTCTTTGGCGCGCTGCGCCAGCTCCAAACCACCGAGGCGCGGCATCACAATATCGGTAATGAGAATGTC
>Ga0070729_10005636_pt1 | contig 12795 bp, 8 predicted proteins | sample tdDd472_FD_66725 | JGI IMG/M metagenome (GOLD analysis project Ga0070729, IMG submission 66725) | Marine sediment microbial communities from the Atlantic coast under amendment with organic carbon and nitrate - tdDd47.2 | ecosystem: Environmental > Aquatic > Marine > Coastal > Sediment | place...
TGCAAAACGCTACCATCAGTATATTGGCCCAGACATTGAGGAAAACCGAAATCAAATTGAAGCACTTCAGTCAAGATGGAAAGAAGACGAGGCAACTTTGGAGGAACGTAAGAAACTGGTTGCCATGCTTAGAGCGGCTAAGGCTCCAATGGTGGACATAAATGTAGGAAGAATTATAGAGGTACTTGAACAAACAAATGTGTTTCGTCTTGGTGCCGTGTTAGTTGGCTCCCATGCTTTTGCCGCTTTTCAAAACGTTTTAGGAGTCATTTGGCCCCCAGCAGCGACCATGACTCAGGATATTGATTTAGCAAAAGATAAGATTGATGTTGGAATCAATTGTCGATTAGACGACACATTAAACCAACTCGGATTCATTCCAAAGCCTTGTTTTTTTACAGGTAAGGCTTCCCCGACTTTCACACTTCGAAACGCTACAATCTCAATCGATGTACTCACGCCAAAAACCGGAAATCGAGAGGATGATGTTTTCATAAAGAACCTTAATACCCATGCCCAACCCGTGCGGTTTCTTGACTACCTAATTGAGTCACCCATGCAAGCAGTCATGCTATATGGAGCAGGAATATTGGTCAATCTTCCAAATCCTGCGCGTTTTGCCATTCATAAACTGGTCGTTATGGAAAGACGCAAAACATCAGAAGCTATTAAAAAGCGAAAAGACCTTGACCAGGCTCATTATTTAATTGATTTTTTGCTAAAACACCAAGAAGGAGATCTCATCAATGCCTTGGAGGCCGCCCGATCCATGGGACCGAGGTTTAGAGCTCAACTAGAAAAAGGGATTGGCAAATCAAAGCACAAGGAACCATTATTGGGAATCTACCATTCACTTGGAACATAATCCAGTTCGCCACCTCTTCTTGGAGCCACCAATTTGCCGTAATGGTTCCAAAATGGTCCAGTGCCAAAAAAGGACCCATTTTCGGCGTGTGTCACTTAACGGAGGTTCTTAAGAAAAACTGCCAATTTTGATGATTTTTGGGAATACTCGAATCAAGTAAAGCCTCCTTCTGACTATAGGAAAACTAAGAGCAAAATTGTCTTAAAAACTTGGGAATGTTGAGAATTTGAGTTTTCTAATCAAGAGGCAAGGGGTTTAAATTAGGCGGATTTTTCCACCAATCTGAGTCTTTCCCAAAATAAATGGTATTTGCCCAATAATCCTCATCCTCATGGTAGATTAAGTCATCCTCACCTTTTAGAGCGAGTCCAATCCAACGTCGGTTAATGCGTAACAAAGCTTCATTTTCAGAAATATTAAACAAAACAATCATCCTTTGGACAATATCCAAGCAATAAGAAAAGCTTTTTGGATCAGTTTCAAATTCAAATCTAATTTTATTCATGGCCGAATCAATATGGAATTGTATTGAATAATTCTGGTTCCGTTTGGTGGTGAAGGTTGATTGCCTCTAAAGCTTCTTGGATTCGTTTCGCATTTGCTTGGTTACCAAAGAACATTTTGTTGGGCCCTAGATCTGGACGGACACAGAATTCGTATTCAACATCGAAATGTTCACATAATACGTCTTCTATGTAATCAAAATGATCATGATCCTCACAAAGAAGAAAATGACCGTTCTGTTTGCCGAATTCAAATTTCAAAGGTTTCTTAAATTGCTCTTTGGACAAATGAATGATCCTTTGAAAGGCCCTGGTATCTAATAAATCCAACGTTGTTCAGTCCATAACTGGACCGTGGACCTATTCTATCTCGATCACAACGGTTTTCCCAAAAAGGATCAGCGTGACTCGAGCATATTTCCTGTAGCTATCGAATCAGGTTATAAGTACTTTGCAGGAGGAAAATTCATTTAATTTTTAGTGAGGCATAATCACCCTTAACCAGTATTTCCATCTCCGATTGAAACAAAAATGACCAATACCAATCAGGCTCAGGAGCTTTATCAATCCAAAACTGACCATCTGCCCAATCTTCATCGCTATCATATCCAAAAGAATTTAGGCAATCGTCTTCTGTAAATGGAATTGATGAGTTTCGAGGATGCACTTCGAAAACAGAAATCCCTGTCATGGTCAATAACAATTCCTCTGGGTCATTGGCTTTGGCGTACTTATTCGACGACCATTGCAGAGTTACCGTTCGATGCTCAATATTGTATTCGAATTTCTTGAAATCGTAGCAGTTGTGGATATCAAGCTCTACATCATCGGTTAAAAAGTAAATCCCGTTTTGGATTTGGAAATTATTGCAACGCACAACTGATCTACTGAACCAACGTTATTTGAACTTGTTTCCAAGCTCATGGCCTTATTTTAGCTCAATTGCCTGATTTTACCCAAGGTGCGGTGCGGTTTTCCCAGATACTCCAGCCTTTTTCGGCACCTTTTAAGCTGGCTCAGGCCGTTCAAAGGCGGGTTGTCTCAAAAAACGGTACCGGAAACCTTTTTCCCAGAAACTCCGGATTTGACCGTTTTCTCGGACACACCTGGTCGAGGTTTTTTAGCCCAAATGCAACCGATGGCGAGTAATGTTACAAAGTGCAACATTACAAGCTGTGTGTTACACTTTTTTGGTAAAAAAAAGCGTTTTGAGTGTGACTATTCATTTAAATTGTCACAATTGTTCATTTAAAATGTCACGCCCTTGATCCCAACCCGAACATTACAAATGAATGGGGCGGGCATGAGAAGAGGGACATGAGTGAATCACCCACCATGTGGGCTGATTTCAAATTATGTCGATTCGGTCGCATTCGATATAGGCCCAAATGGTTTATGGAGAGTCCGAAGGCTGGATATTCCGATCCTCTATCCTACTGTTTTGTCATCGAACCTCCGATTATTCTACGCTGTAACCAAAAAAAGGGAGAGCCGCGGCACTCCCTCTTTGAATTTGGGTAGATTGATTTAATCGCCGAAGCTGTGGGTTGAGGCGATATTGCTGGGGCTGTGGCAGGTCGAGCATGCCGAGTTATCGGGCTGCGCCATGTGGTTGATTCCCGCTGCAAAATCCACATGATCGTGGCACGACGCACAGGCTTGGGCGGTTGGGAAGTTCTTCCAGTTATCGCCGTCAGAGGTCTGGTTTGTCGCGCTTGCAGAGCCGGAGTGGCAGTTGGTGCAATTGCTGATGGGCAGGGGAAAGACCACGTGGGAATAGTCGTGCTTACTGTTGCGGTAGCCCCAAATGGCATATTCGCCACCTGCCTGAACACTTGGCAGATTTGCACCGCGGTGAATTTTGTGCACCATGTGGCCCATGTCCAGCAGTTCTTCGCTGTGAGGATCACTGGTTCCGGGATTGTGGCAGGTGACACAATAGGTCATTTCATTGCGGTTACCACCGTGAAACTCAAGTTTCTGGTGACAGGCGTTACAGGTGTCCAGTTTGACTACGTTTCGTGTAAGGCGCATGGGATCACCAGAAGGAACGAAGTCCAGGTATGGATTAGTGACGTTGCCGCTGAACTGCATGCAGACCCGGTGGGTAGCCGTAGGATCGTACATGACGGCAACCGGGTCCGTGACTTCATCGAAGTCTACCGCGAAAGTATACGAATAGGACCCATCGCCGTGGTCCATGAAGGTCCCTGCGGTGGCCGTTTCAGAGGTGGCCTGGACACTGGATCCAGTTCCGGGGTTACCGACCGGCGCGGGCCAGCTTCCTGGAGGATTGGCGACATCCTGAATGGTGTTGATATAACTCTGCCAGGAATTGGGGTTGCCACCCGATCCTTCGACCAGGGTCGCAACGGTGAATCGTATGGCAGATGCGGGCATCCCCACCAGGGGCGTTCCATCGTTGGCCAGGGTAAAATTGACGGTGAAATTGGTCTCACCTGAGACATCGACGCTTGTTATGTTACCTGTCAGCGAAACATTGCCGTCACTGCCAACCGGGACAGGTGTATTGTCCCAGAGGAAGAGGCCTTCTCCTCCGGCATCGCCGCGCAGGGAGACAATCGCAGTCGATTGAGAGGCATCGATTTCGTAATAGGAATCCGCTACGGAACTGAAATCATTGCTGATGACATACAACCCTTTTCCCATTGAGGGAATGGCAGCCAACGAATCCGGGCTGGTGGAGCTAAGTGTGGTTCCATCGGCACTTTTTTGGCTGACGGTTACCGCGGCGGGGCTGGACCCCATATTGACTACGGCAATGCCATCCCACGCAGAAGGTGTGTTGGCAGGATAAATTCGCCACGTCGAGCTTTGGGTACTGGTTTCACCCACATGGGCTGGAACTGTATCCTCGCCCGTCTTAAGATAAATAACGGTGACCTGGATAGCTGAGGTGGACTTAATCGTAAAGTGGGACAACCCCTGCATGGAAAAGAGATCTTCTACCGAAGAAAAAACGGTCGTTCCCGGTGACACCTCACCGTTGACGGTTCCCATGTTGGCCCCGCTCGAATCATAGGCAGTAAACTCATAGTTCCCGTTGAAACTGTTGCCGTTGTTCAAAATAACCTGAGTTGTAAATCCACCAGTTGGGCTCGTCAGGTGGGGAATGATGCGCTGTTGGGCCATGGCCAATGTGCCCAACAATATTAATAGTAAGGATGTGTACATCTTCATAGAATTCTCCTTCAAGCAATTTGGGATCGCCAAGATACGAATATTGGGTCGATCATTCTAAGTATCGCATCGGAAGCCAGAAAATAAATCTTTAATTTTCCTATGTGAAAATTTAATTTTTTTCAAACTGGGATCCTTAAGATCAAATGTTGCGCCTGCAAACATACGAGGAAAGGACTTAGAAGGAGACTGGCCAAGACGTTTGACAAAGCAAGTATCTAAGGGTGTAGGCCTAATATTTGGACGAGCAGTTATTTTCGAACGGTTCACACATCGGTTCCAGGATGACCCTTCGCTTTGGACTCAAGATCCCTTAGTCAGCCATGAATCAATCCTTAATTGAGGTTGCGTGTGGTAGACTGCGGTCCTACAATGGATGCCAATCAACCCCGTTTCCTGGACCTAGGAACTTACAATTCACATTTAAAACATACCCGCGGCGAGGTTTTTCCATGACCATTTTTGGGTTTGGCTTTCTAGATAGGGGATTCCTTAAACCATTTAGATACTTATTTTTCATCTGGCTTCTGTGTGCCGCGGCCGAATCAAGTGAGCCAGAAAAAATCGCACTTCAGTTCAAGTGGCGACACCAGTTCCAATTTGCAGGTTATTACGCAGCGAAAGAAAAGGGATTCTATGCTGAAGAGGGTCTAGAGGTTGATTTCATCACGCTGAAACCGGGCATCAATGTGGTTGAAGAGGTGTTAAGTGGCCGTGCGACTTATGGTATTTCAGATGCCGGGTTGCTGTTAAACCGTGCTCAGGGCGCCCCGGTGGTGTTGCTTGCACAGGTGTTTCAACATTCACCCCTCATATTTATTGCGAAGAGGGAGAGTGGGATCATAAGTCCCTATCAGATGGTTGGTAAAAAGGTTATGTTCCAAAAGGAAGGCTCTAATGCCGCACTGATGGGCATGCTTTTGGACACTCTGGAGGATATTTCCAAAATCGATTATGTACCACATTCCATGCAACTCGAGGACTTAATTTCCGGCGAGGTCGACGTTATTTCGGCCTACCTGATTGACCAACCCTATATCCTCAAAAAGAAAGGGATTGAAGTCAATGTCATTAACCCGCAGAACTATGGAATTGACTATTATGGCGATAATTTATTTACCACGGAATCAGAACTAGAAAACCATCCCGATCGAGTTGACCGGATGATTCGGGCCACCCTAAAAGGATGGGAGTATGCATTAACCCATAAATCGGAAATTATTGATCTTATATTGGAAAAGTATGCCTCCAACCGAACTCGTGATCAACTTGAGTTCGAGGCCCGCATGACGGAGTTGATGATCCTCCCCGACCTGATTCGGCTCGGAGAAGTCAACCCCGGACGTTATAACAAGATTGCCGAACTCTATGGCAGGTTAGGCCTGTCGGAAAAGGGGCAAGTTCCGAAAGGTTTTATATACCAGAGAGGAGATGAGCGGTCCAAGATAGTTTCAGACCAAGAAAGGTCATGGTTACAGGCGCACCCCGATCTGATGTTGGGCTTCTCCACAGGAATTGAACCCATTTTAATCCAAGGCCAGGATGGACACTATTCTGGTTTGCTTCCAGATTATCTAAGTGAACTCAATCGGGCACTCGGAGCCCGCATTGGATTAAAGGCCTCTCCAGTTGATACAGTTTTGGAAGAATTGAATCAAGGTAAAATTGATGGGGTCATGGCAATGGGCTATGAGTCTGCCAAGTCGAGTGGTCTGCTGACGACTAAGCCATTCTTTTTTGGTTTTCCTGCTGTATTCATGCACGGCACTGCGCCTTTTAGCGTCAATTCTCTTGAGGATCTCAAAGGAAAAACCGTATCGGTCATTAAGGGGATTCGCTTTTATAAGGAACTCTTAAGGCCCTATCAAGGTGATATAGAAGTCCTTGAATATCCTAGCGGTAGAGAGGCGATGGCTGCTGTCTACCAAGGGCAGGCTGATGCCATGTTGGGCTTTACGATCCAGAACTATCTGGTTTCCAAATATCAGTTTGCTGGAATGGTCCCTGCCCATATCTTATGGGATCAAAAGTTAGAAGTCGTTATGGGCATTCGTCCCGATCGGGCGGAGTTGGTTCCCATCCTTAACAAAGGCATTCAACGCTGTGAACTTGAGTTAAATGCAATCATCGCAAAATGGTCTCAAATCGAAGGCCCTGGGTCTGGCCTTAATCTTTCCGAAGAAGAATTTCAGTGGCTGGATGAACATCCGGTGATCAGGGTCGGTTTTCATTCGAGTTGGCCACCAGTTGGTTTTCGTGATGCGAAGGGGAATTACCAGGGTATTTCGGTGGAAATTCTTAACCGCGTTGAACGCAAGCTCAATGTGACGTTTGAGCCTGTTTACAGCCGAACTCTGGAAGAACTGCTTCAAATGGTTAGGACCGACGAGGTAGACATGTGCTCTGGCCTGGCCGTTACAGAAAAAAGACGTGATGTCCTCAGTTTCACAAAGCCATTTACAACATTACCCATTGTTATTTTTGGGCGCAATGAATCTAACTATATTGGTAGTCTCAATGAGCTTCATCAACATAAAGTCGCTGTCATTTCTGGATTCGGGATCGAAGAAATGCTTCAGGCTGATCATCCTGAGATCGAACTGGTTCAAGTAGAAAGTCTTGAGGATGGAATTAGGCAGGTAAGCCAAAATGAGGTGATAGCCTATATTGGTAGCCTTCTAAACACGGGCCACTATCTTCAAAAATCAAGAGAACAGTTTGTCAAAGTTATTGGAGAAACACCGTATTCCTACAACTTGGCAATGGCATATCGGTCAGATTGGCCGTTACTCGGAGGAATTCTTCAGAAGGCAATCGATTCGTTAAGCGAATCGGAGCGCAATGAAATCCAAAATAAATGGGTATCTGTTAAGTTTGAGCACGGGTTTGACTACACATTGGTCTGGAAAATCCTTGCTTTGGGCGCCCTTGTCGTGGCCGGTTTTATCTATTGGAACCGCAAGCTGAGAAGGGAGGTGGCCAGGCAGACTGCCGCACTTCGTGTGAGCGAGAAAAAGTTTCGGGATTTGTATCTCAATGCCCAGGTGGGCCTGGTTCGTACAACGGTAGACGAGGGAAAGGTCCTTGAATGCAATGAAGTATTTGCACAACTGTTAGGTTATGAAAGCTGTGAAGCGTGTGTGGCAGATTGGATTTCCTCTGAACATTACGCAAGGCCTGGTGAACGTGAACGTGTCCTGGAAACGATTAAGAGGGAAGGAGGGATTGCCAATTATCCGGTTCAGTTAACCGGAAAAGAAGGCGGTCCTATCTGGGTAGAACTCTCCGCGAGTGGCTATGGAGAGCAGGGCTTTCTCGAAGTTGTGGTTGTGGATATATCGGAACGCAAGCAGACAGAAAAAGAACGCAAAGCGCTTGAACAGCAAATTCAGCAAAACCAGAAGTTGGAGTCAATCGGAACCCTAGCCGGTGGCGTTGCCCATGATTTCAATAACATACTAACCGGTATCCTAGGCTTTGCAGAATTGGTTCAAAACCAACTAGAGCCGGGAACCAGTGCGCATCGAATGCAGCAGGAGCTGATAAATGCAGCGATTCGTGCGACCGATCTGGTCAAGCAGATTCTTTTGTTCAGTCGTCAAACTCAGCAAGAACGCGTGCCGGTACAACCCCACCATGTCTTAAAGGAGGCGATAAAACTTCTGCGCCATTCCATTCCAGCAACCATTGAAATCAAACAGGATATCTCGTCTCACTGTGGCAGTATTTTGGCCGATCCAACTCAGATTCATCAAATCGTCATGAACTTGTGCACGAATGGCTATCACGCTATGCGTGAAAAGGGCGGAGTACTTTTTATCAAGCTCGACCAAGTTGACATTTCAAGTGATGATATTTCATTCACGAAATTGCAAATGGACCCAGGCTCTTATTTGAGGTTGGAGGTATCGGACACCGGCCACGGAATGGACTCAAGCACTTTGGAAAAGATTTTTTTGCCCTATTTCTCAACCAAGCCGGAGGGTGAGGGAACTGGGATGGGGCTGGCGGTGGTGCATGGCATCGTAAAGTCGTTTGGTGGGCAAATTAAGGTTTACAGTGAGCCTGGAAAAGGCACTTCATTCAAATTGTATTTTCCAAAGTTGGAAGTCGAAGGAGCGCGTCATGACACGACGAGGGAGGCGCTACCCCAGGGCAAACGTGAATGTATTCTGCTTGTAGATGATGAGCAAGTCATACTCGACATGATGTCTACCTCGCTTGAGGGGCTAGGTTACAAGGTTGTACCTCAAAAAAGTAGCCTGGCAGCTTTGCAGGTGTTCAAGCAAGAACCAACTCGCTTTGACTTGGTTGTTACCGACATGACCATGCCCCAGATGACCGGTTTGGAACTCACAAAACACATTTTTGAGGTTGATCCGGATTTTCCCGTTATTCTGTGCACTGGATTCAGTGAGATGATTAGTGAAGAAAAGGCCAAAGCACTTGGAATTAAACAGTTTTTGACCAAGCCTATTCTCAGAAAGGACCTGGCTTTTGCGATTCGACAAGCACTGAACACCGCACTCTAGATGACCTTCAAGGTCCTTCTCGGCCGCATTCCTTTTTAAGAGCGGTGTGCTTTGGATTGTCTTTCGAACTTGTAACAAGGATGTTCAAGTTGAGCTGCCAGGTGGCTTCCAGGAATGGAGGACTACTCTTCATTCGCAAAATAGGGACTGGCTTTGGGCTGCTCCTTAAGGGTTCCCCAAAAACTAACTTGAATTTTCTAATTTATATGTGTTTATAATAAGGATTAATTCATCTTGTCCGAAAAATTTAGCAGGAGTTTGATATGGAAGATTCTGGAAGTCTGTTTGGAATGCTTGCTGTCGTGATTTGGTTGGGTGTTACCATCCTTGTGGTTGCCGGTGTTTGGAAAGTTTTCTCAAAGGCTGGGTAACCAGGTTGGGCCTCAATTATTCCCATTTATAATGTTTTTGTGCTTTTGAAAATCGTTGGCCGTCCTGGCTGGTGGTTTGTGCTGTGTCTTATACCATTCGTCAACGCCATCATTTTGATTTTGGTGAGTATCGACCTGGCAAAAAGTTTTGGTAAAGGCGCTGGTTTTGGCTTGGGCTTAGCCTTTCTCGGCGTGGTTTTCTATCCGATGCTCGGGTTTGGAAGTGCGCAGTATCAGGGGCCATCTGCTCCTGCGTAGCTAACGGATTGATGGTGTGATACGGACAGTTACAAAAACCTTAGGAAGACATGCTAAATCGATTGTTGTACATACAGATGGTCTAAATGGATGAACGTGGAGCTATCGATTGACTTCGTTGGATTTTTTGTCCATCTTCTTTTCGATTTGAATGCCCCAAGGGTCAAAAAAGATACTTGACTCCTCCAGGCCCAACTCGAGCAGCGATTCTTTCATCTCCAGCACCATCGCTGCGGGTCCACAGATCAGGTATCTCTTTTCCCTCATGTCGGGTATCAGTGATTTTATCAATTCTGCATTGATTCGACCTCTATAGCCGTCCCAGCCTTCGGGAACGGTTTGAGTTAATGTGTGACAAACCCGAAGCGCCTTCATCTGGGCCTGCAAGTCCTCAAATACTTGTCGGTACAAGATGTTCTCTGCCGACTTGTTACTGTTTACGAGTAAATACTCACGGCCGGATTCGTTGTGGTTGAATTCTCGGAGTAAACTAATAAAGGGAACCAGTCCGGTTCCTGCTGCGAGGAAGACGAGGTCAGTATTGCAGTGTCTCGAATATTTAAAGGTCTTGCCTAACGGTCCTTGAATGATCAGGTGATCACCTGGCTCGCTGGCGCACAGGGAATGGGTAAAAGGGCCATAGGCCTTAATGGTCAATTCGATGAAATCGCTTTGTGACGGATGGCTTGCGATCGACATGGGGCGGCGTTCTTTGGGAAACTGGCCGTTACCAAGCGATACCAGGCACTCCTGACCAGCTTCGTACTCAAAGGCTTCTGGGCGCTCCAAGCATATTGTCTTGACATCTTCTGCGTGCCAGACACTTGAAATAATCGGCAGTTTGAACTGAGCTGGTCTCATCGTTGGTGTTCTCCTATTATTCTGTATCCCATCTTCACCTCTGTGTCCAAAGCGTTTTCTTAATCGAAGTAGCTACTCTAATTCTATGTTTTAAGGTAGGTCCTGTCAAAATTGGCATGGAGAGGTGTCATCAGAAATTTCGTCTTACAGATGAAAAAAAAGGAGGTAATCCCGTGGGATTACCTCCTCGATGGAGGGGGTTACCGTGTTAGGTCGTTGTGGTTTTATCTGCCGTGCAGGATGACGTGCAGGAAGACTTGGATTTGCTGGCCTTCTTGGGAGGCAATATCACCTCGTCAATCACGTGGATGATCCCATTGTCTGCCTTGATGTCTGTCTTTAAGATTTTGGTTCCATTTACCCTGGCCTCATCCTGGGTGGAGACTTGAATCAGGGAGCCTTCGGCGCTCGTAAGGTTGGTCTTGGCCAAAACATCCTTAGCTTGAAGAGAGCCAGGTACCACATGGTAGAGAAGAATGGATTTGAGGGCTTCCTTATCTTTAAGTAACTGTTCAAGTGTGCCTTCGGGCAGCTTTGAGAAGGCCTCATCGGTAGGTGCGAAGACGGTGAAAGGGCCGCTAGAAGTCAATGTTTCTGCTAAGCCGGCTTCTTTAACAGCGGTGACCAGGGTATCGAAGGTACCCGCATTCACTGCGACATCTACAATCGTGTTTTTTTGACCCGCCATGAGGAAACCTGATGCGAGCAAGCTGAAAATCAAGAACGTTTTTTTCATTTGTGACTCCTTTTTTCTCCAGTTGGAGAATCGTTTTGTATAAACGTAGTCGTTCTCTGAAATTTTGTCAAGGAATTTTCTAGGAAAAAACTGAAAATAAACGCGGGTTTTTGGGAATTCGCTCAAACATTTTGGGTTTGTCAATGTTTTCTTGAGCTACCAGAATTTTGGTAATGGAGTTTAGATCTACTGATCGCCCGTTAATAAGTTACACAAAATAGGCGCTTAATATGTCGCTTCAAAGCTCAGACAAAAAGTGCTATTAGGCCACGGTTGTCACAGCAGTCGGCATCTTGTCCAGAACCTAGGCTAAAAACTTTGTCAAATATTTGTCTAGGCTGTGTCACGGCAGAGCGCTCGGGCCTGCGCCTGACAAGCGCTTTTTCGTTCTTCCACTATCGGATTTTCAGGGACATGAGGCCGATGATGCCCAATACAAAAGAGATGATCCAGAGCCGAACCACTACTTTGGGTTCGGCCATGCCAAGGTGGGATAGTTCGTGATGAAAGGGGGCCCGGTGAAAGAAGCGTCTACCGCGTTTGCGTATGGAGTAGTCTTGTATGAGGCTGGTGAGGTTGTGCATCACGAACACGCCACCGACCAGAGGAAAGAGCATTTCTTGCTTGATGAAGAAGACCGCAAGTCCCGCGCTGAGACCGATGGCCAATGATCCGGTATCGCCCATAAAGATTTCGGCTGGATAGGTGTTATACCAGAGGAACCCGGCGATTCCTCCAATCATGGCTGCAAGGAACACGGCGATTTCGGAAGCACCTTGAATATGAGGAAAGAGCAGGATGTTGGAAAGCCGGAAATCGCCAATGACATAGGCGAAGATGAGAAAGACAGCAAGTGCGATGCTTGTTGTGCCTCCCGACAAGCCGTCTTTGCCATCGGTGATGTTGACCGCGTTACAAATTGAATACACGGCGACCACAAAATAGAGTGCGAACAGCCAAACAGGTGGATTCAATAAGGCGTTCTTATAGAAAGGAATGAAGACCACGGTTCGAATTTCTTCGGGAATCGGGCTGGAAGAAGAAATAAAAAACCAGAGGAATGGAACGATAATGACAAGTTGGAGTAAGGTCTTCATGCTGCGACTAAGTCCGTAGAGTGATGATTTAAAACGAACTTTGAGGTAATCGTCGATGAAGCCCACAGTGCCCATGGCAAATGTTCCGATGAGCAGGGTCAGAAGGAACGGATTCCTGAAGTCGCCCCACAGCACCAGCGAGATGGCGAAGGCCGCCAGAATCATGATGCCGCCTCCAGTTGGGGTTCCTTTTTTTCCTGACGCGGGCAAGGATAGGAAATCACCGGAAGTATCGGTCATGCGTCGGCGATAGAGGAAGACGATGACCCGAAACCCGAACAGCAGGGAAAGAGTCAAACCAGTCGCCAGCGCCATCATCATGCGAAAAGACGGATACTGAATCAGTCGGAGAAAGCCCCAGTCGAGGCCTT
>Ga0070729_10005637_pt1 | contig 12793 bp, 15 predicted proteins | sample tdDd472_FD_66725 | JGI IMG/M metagenome (GOLD analysis project Ga0070729, IMG submission 66725) | Marine sediment microbial communities from the Atlantic coast under amendment with organic carbon and nitrate - tdDd47.2 | ecosystem: Environmental > Aquatic > Marine > Coastal > Sediment | place...
GTTTCCACGCCGCCGGGGCTCGAGAAGCCGCCCAGGCCGTTGGCCGCCAGCACCCGGTGACAGGGGATGATGATCGGGATCGGGTTGGAGCCGCAGGCCTGGCCGACCGGCTGGGCGGCGACGCCGAGATCGGCGGCGATTTCGCCATAGGTGCGGGTGCGGCCGAAGGGGATCGCCTGCATCGCCCGGTAGACCGCGAGCTGGAAATCGCTGCCACGCGGCTTCAGCGGCAGGTCGAAGCGTTCGAGCCGGCCGGCGAAATAGGCCTCCGTCTGCCGCCTCGCCTCTTCGAGCAGCTCCGTGCGGGCCCCGCGATCCGTGCCGTTGCGCCAGTCGACCTCGACGATCACCCCGTCCCGCTCGACGAGGCCGATCCGGCCGACCGGCGTTTCGACGGCGATCTCCGATATGGCCTCGTCTTCCATCACCCCGCCTCCGCCTCGATCCGTTCCATGTCGTCGTCGGAGAGGCCGAAATGGTGGCCGATCTCGTGGATCAGCACATGGCTGACGATCGCCTGCAAGGTGTCGTCGTTCTCGGCCCAATAGGCGAGGATCGGCAGGCGGTAGAGCCAGATCCGGTTCGGCTGCCTGCCGGTATAGGACGTGCCGCCGTCCTGGGCCATGCCTATGCCGGTGAACAGGCCGAGCAGCTCGTAGGGCGAGGACAGGCCGAGCTCGGCGAGCACGTCGTCCTCGGGCAGGTCGGCGACGCCGACCGTGACGTCGCCGATCGCGCCGTGGAACGGCGCCGGCAGATCGTCATACGCCTTGCGGCCCATGGCGGCGAAATCGTCGAGCGTCGGCATGCCATGGGCGTTTTGCGCGTGTCGCAGTCTCAACCGATGCATCCGGCTTCCTTCCCCTTCCCGCGGGGCGCGATCGAACTCGGCCCCGAGGGATATAACTCGGAGGAATATATAGGGACGCGGCGATCAGGCGGAAACGGTTTCGGAACGCTTGCGGCCTGCGCCGGCGAACGCGCCCCACAGCGCGACAAGCGCCAGACCGAGGCTCGAAACCGCGTTCCAGCCGGCGAAAGACAGGCCGAGGAAACGCCAGGAGGCGAAGCCGCAATCGACGAATTTCGAATTGCTGATGCTGGTGCCGATCTTGGTGATATCGCGGGTCTGCTGCTTGGCGCCGCCGCAATTCTTCGGTCCCAGCCACCATTTCCATTCCGCGCCCGACTGGTAGATCGCGAGCCCCATGCCGACCAGCATCAGGATCGCGAACACGACCAGCCCCAGCCGGATCGCCGCCGCAGGCCCCCGGTAATGCGCCACCAGCAGCACCAGGAAGGCGAGCGGCACGCCGGCGTAATAGGGAATCCGCTGTTCGAGGCACAGCTTGCAGGGCAGGTAGCCGCCAAAGATCTGGAAGCCCCAGGCGCCGAGGATGACGGCGAGGGCAGCGATGAAGACGAGCCCGGAGGCGGCAACCTGATTGGTACCAGTCGGTTTGGAGAACATGGATGAGGGACCCTGATTCTTGAGACCGAAGCCGTCCTATCAGACCAGATACATGGCGGCAACGAACCCGCCCACCAGCAGGATCACGAATGCGACAAAGACGAGGCCCAGGCGGCGTTCGATGAAGGTGCGGATCGGCGGGCCGAGCCAGTAGAGCAGGCCGGCGACGGCAAAGAAACGGATGCCACGCGCCAGAATCGCGGCGACGACGAAGACCGCCAGGTTGAGCCCGGTTGCGCCGCTGGCGATGGTGATCACCTTGAACGGAAACGGCGTCAGCCCGGCGATGAAGACGATCCAGGCCCCCCATTCGTTGTAGCGGGCGGCGAATGTCCTGAAGCTTTCCGCGTAGCCGTAAAAGCTCAGGATCGGCATCGCCACGGTATCGAACAGCAGCGCGCCGATGGCGTAGCCCAGCAGTCCTCCGGCGACCGAAGTTACGGTACACAGGAAGGCGAGGAACCAGGCCTTCGACCGCTCGGCGATGATCATCGGCACCAGCAGCACGTCCGGCGGGATCGGGAACACCGAACTTTCTGCGAAGGAGACGACGCCCAGCACATAGGGCGCCCGCTTGCCGGCCGCCTGCGCCATGGTCCAGTCGTAGAGCCGTCTTAGCACGGAAGCCGTCCCGCCCGTTTGCCGGGTCGCAGCGATGGGGTCCAGGTCTCGCCCTCCTGTTGGAACGTCGGCCATTCGAACATGCGGCGTCCGCCAACCCATATGGCATTCCCGAAGGCCGTTCAATCGGCTTGAAACGGCAGGCAACCCGGCATCCAACGGCCGGATTCGCCGCTTTTTCGTCATTTTTCGAACCGCGCGGACCAGCCCGCCCGCGCCCGTCATGGTCGAACCGTAGCCAGCGGAGCATCCAGGATCGCAGGATCCAACTCTAATTCCCTATAGATAACAAAAGATTACGCAAGCAACCGAGGTCCCGGCCGCCGACCGGCGCCCCGCCGCGCTCGCAGCCGGCGAGGGTTCCGCATTTCCGCCATTTGCCGCTTGTATCGTCATTTTCACGTTCCCACATCATCCAGTGGAGACAGACGGGGGGCGCGAAGTGCCAAAACCGCACGCGTTCCGGAAGACTCAAAGATGCTGATAAAAACTGATCCGATCGAAGACACCATCCCGCACTCGGCCGCCGAACTCGGAATGGCCGAGCAGTTCCGCTACTGGCAGGGCGGCTCGGGCCGGCGCTACCTCTTTACCGAGGTGCCGCTCGACGCGTTGCGCCACTATCGCGACGCGATCCTCGTCCTGACCCGGCAAGAGGACGGCCGCAGCGTCCTGTGGATCGGCGAGATCGACCAGATGAACCGGTGGACCAATCCCTGGGACCGCCGCCAGATCCGCCGCGCCGACGGTGCCTATGTGCATTTCCTCGCCGGCAATCGCGACGAGCGCCGGCGGGTGATCGACGACATTGCCGAGGCGGCGTAAATCCGGTCGCTAATCCCGGAGCCTCGACGCGAGGCTCCGCATGGTGCGGTCGACGATCCCCAGTTCCTCGAGATGCTCGGCGGTGTTGAGCACATATTCCGGGTTCGGCCCCGATTTGCCCCGGCCCTGGCGCACGAAGCGCACCTGCTCGTCGAGCGAAAGGACGCCGGCATACTGCTCGTGGGCGCGGTCGACCAGATAGCACAGGGCGGTGACCCGCGACCGGCCGTCGTCGGCGAGCGTGACCGGCCGCCAGGCCTCGCGATAGACCATCGTCACCTGCTCGCGCGCCCTCAGATAGTCGACCACCTCGTCGCGCCGGTGGCCATGCACCCTGAACGCCAGCCCGCGGCAGGAACCGCCGGCGTCGAGCCCGAGCACCAGGCCCGGCCTCTCCTCGGTGCCGCGATGCACCCAGGAATAGACGCAGAGCGAGCGGTGCGCGCCCCGAAGCAGCGCCGGAACCGCCTCGATATGGTCGAAATCGGGACGCCACATGAGCGAACCGTAGCCAAACACCCAGAAATCGTTCATATCGTCGGTCAAGCGAATCCGCCGCTCCGGCCATTCATACGTTTCGGCTGGCCCGTGTATCAGCGGCGGTTTTTCGAAGCAAGCGACAGCGCTCACGAGGATCGCCGGACATGACCGATATCGAAGGGGAACCCGTCGCAAGGCGCCGCTGGCGCCGCCGTCGCCCCAGCATCCGCAAGCGGATGATCCGGCTGGTCGTCACCGTGCTGGTGCTCGCCGGCGGCTGGACCGCGGTGTGGTTCACCACCGCCTACTACGCAAAACAGATGGCGACCAACGGTTACCGCTCCCCCGGCCTCACGGTCGGCTGCAAGGACCCGGAGGTCGTCGGCTATCCGATCTCGATCGAACTCACATGCCAAAAGACCGATGCCCAGCGGGCCCTCGGACAGTCGCTGAGCTTCGCCGGCATCCGCGCCTCCACCTCGCTTTCCGATCCGGGCGGTCTCACAGCCGAGATCGCCTCGCCCGCCGTCCTCAATCCCGCGCCGGGCCTCTCCGTCCGCGCCGACTGGTCCAAGGCCCGCGCCACGGCGAAGCTGACCCCGGAGAATCTCAAGCGGCTTGAAGTCGAGATCGACGATTTCATCCTCAAGCCCGCCGCGGCGCTGGCCGGCCTTACCGACCTGTCGTTGAAGCGCGGCACCATCGAGCTCCGCCAGCATCCGGACGTACCCGCCGACGCCGAGGCCTTCGTCGCCATCGATGGGCTGAGCGGAATCCGGCCGGGAGTCGGCGATCTCGACATGCGCCTCGCATTGCGCCTGCCCGACGGCGCGGCGCTGTTCAGCCGTCATGCCCGCCGGTTCATGCTCAGCCGGCGCGGCAAGGAAACGAAGCTCCACATAGACCGCGCCTATCTCAGCGACACCGTAGTCGCGGTCACCGCCAAGGGCGACCTGACCGTCGACTCGCGGGGATTCCTCAACGGCAAGGTCTCGGTCGAACTGGTCAATCCCGACAAACTCCAAAGCCGCGTGCCCGACCTCACCGAGAACCAGCAGAAGGTGCTCACCGCCCTGCAGGGCGCGATCACCGCCTTCGGCCGCACCGGCGAGACCGAAAAGGGCGAGCCGACCAAGACCATCACGCTCACCTTCGACACCGGCTCCGTCAGGGCCGGCCTCATTCCGCTGGGCCACATCCCGTCGATCTACCGCGCCCGCCGGTAACCCTCCACTACGGAGCCTTTTCGTGCCGACCCGCACCCACGTCCCCTTCGACCTCTTCGCCATGCAGACCGAGGTCGCGACCTCGTCGCTGGTCCGCGCGGGAGAGTTCGGATGGACATGCGGCCAGTGCCCTCTCGACCACGAAGGCAAGGTGCTGGCGCCGGGCGACACGATGGCCCAGGCCGCCTTTGTCTGCGACATGATCGACGCGGTGCTGCCGCGCGCCGGGTTCGGCGGGCAGAGCATCGGTAAGCTCAACGTCTATTACGTCGAGGACCGAAACGACACGGCAGAGGCCCTCGCGGCCCTGTTCCGGAAGCGTTTCGGCGACGGCCCGCTGATCGTGCCGGTCGAGCTGCCGCATTTCTATTACGACGGCATGATGATCGAGGTCGACGTGTTCGCCGGCCCCGCCCCCGCGTCCCGGCCGGTCGATCCGACGCCGGGAATCGAATTGGCCGCGGTCGAGAGCGGAGATCTCGTCTGGGTGTCCGTTTCCGCCCGGCCGGAAGCCGAGCACGGCCTCGAAAACGCCCTCGAGAAGATCGTCTCCGCGCTTGAGGCCAACGGCTTCGGCCCCGATCACCTGCTTTCCGATCACTGGTTCCTCGCCGGCGAGGGACACGCGCGCAAGGCGCTGAAGGGCTGCCCGTTCGTGACCATGCCGGGCGCGGCGATCAGGCGCGCCGGGCGCAAGCACACCGAACTGACCGGCGAACTGACCTTCTCCCGAAGGCGCGTAACGCTGATCAACGCGTCTGACGCCTCCACCGGGGTTTCGACCGTTTCGCGCGCCGCCGGCCCGCTGCTGTGGTCCGTCGCCACGGTTCCCGATCCGAAGCGCGACCTCGTCGCGCAGACCCGGCCGGCGATGCTGGAGCTTCAGGCCGTGCTCGTCGCCAGCGGCATGAGCTTCGCCGACGTTACCAAGCTCACCACCCATTATACCGGCAGCGCCTCTTCCGACGACCTGCATGGCAACATGGAGGTGCGCCACTGTTTTTACGGCAATCCCGGACCGGCCTCGACGGGCGTTCCGGTTTCCGGACTTCTCGACGACCGCTGCCGGCTTTCCATCGACATTTACGCCGACAGAATTGACTTAGTTGACTGACTAAAGAGGCGATTCCGGCCGAATTCCGGATCCGGTCGGGTCAGATCGACAGGCCGCCGAGCGATTTGCCGCCGTCGACGAACAGGCACTGGCCGGTAACAAAACCCGCCTCTTGCGAAGCGAAGAAAGCGACTGCCGCCGCGATTTCCGACGGATCGGCCGCCGCCCCGCGAGGTTCGAGCTTTTCCCAGGCCTCGAACATCTCCGGCGGCGCCGACCGGGTCATCGGCGTGTCGGTGAAACCGGGCGCCACCGAATTCACGGTGATCCGCCGCTCGCGCAGCTCCATCGCCATGGCGCGGGTCAGCCCCACCACCGCCGCCTTCGAGGCTACGTAATGGGCGAAGCGGGTGCCGCCCAGCGCGCCGCGCGAGGAGATCGTGACGATGCGCCCGCCCGCCTGCATCCGCCGCGCGCCCTCCTGGGCGATGACGAAGGTACCAATCAGGTTCACTTCCATCATCTTGCGGAAATCCTCCTCGTCGAGATCGTCGAGCGCCCGGTCCCAGTAGACCCCGGCGGCGGTCACCACCAGATCGATGCGCGGCTCGCCATCGAGGATCGCGGCGATCCGCGCCCGGTCGCACACATCGGCCGTCGCCGCGACGATTTCGGAGCCGGTCGCGGCCAGCGCGCGGCAGCTTTCCTCGAGCGGGTCCGCATTGCGATCGATGGCCACCACACGGAACCCGTCCTCGGCAAGGCGCGAGGCGATGGCGCGGCCGATCCCCTGCGCCGCGCCGGTCACGAAGGCGGTTCGCTTTTCCGTCATCGGCTCCCCCTTCATCGGAATCCGAGCTGGTGCGGCAGCCACAGCACCAGTTGCGGGAACACGATCAGCAGCGCCAGCACGCCGATCAGCACTGCGACGAAGGGCACGATCTCGACCACGATCGCCTTGAGCTTCGTTTCGGTCAGCGAAGACATGACGAACAGCATCAGCCCGTAAGGCGGGGTGATCAGGCCGATCATGATGTTGATGATGATGACGATGCCGAAATGCACCAAATCGATGCCGCTGAGGATCACCGTCGGGATCAGCAGCGGTACCAGCACCAGCAGCATCACCGAGACGTCGAGGAAGCAGCCAAGCAGCAGGAACAGGATGTTGACCGCGATGAGAAAGGCGAAGGGCGACAGCTTCATCGCCAGCAGCGTCTCGGCCAGCGCGTTCGGGAAGCGCTCGTTGGTGATCGCGAAGCTGACGATGAACGCGCCGGCCAGCATCACTCCGACAATAGCGCTCTCGCGCACGGTGGAGACCAGGGCGTCGATGAGTTCCCGCAAGCCCAGCGTCCGGTAGACCAGCCCGGCGAGCACCATCGCGTAGAGGGCGGCGAGCGAAGCCGCCTCGGTCGCCGTGGTGATGCCGAAATAGATGCCCGACAGCAGGATCACCGGCATCAGCATCGGCAGCACCGCCTCGATGATCGCGGTGCGAAGGCCGGAAAGCTTCAGGCCCTCCTCGCGGCCGAAGCCGCGCCGCCAGGCCTGGAACGCGATCAGCCCGATCATCGCCAGCGCCATGATCAGGCCCGGCACGATACCGCCCAGGAACAGCGCCCCGACCGAGGCGTTGGAGACCAATGCATAGAGGACGACCGGGATCGACGGCGGGATGATCGGGCCGATGGTCGCCGACGCTGCGGTCACCGCGCAGGCGTAACCCGATGAATATTGGCCGCTGTCGGTCATCATCTTGGTCATCACCCGGCCCGGACCGGCGATGTCGGCCACCGCGCTGCCGCTCATGCCGGAAAACACCACCGAGCTCGCCACGTTTGCATGGGCGATGCCGCCGGGCAGCCAGCCGAGCGCATAGGCGGCGACGGAGACGATCCGGTCGGTGATCTTGGCACCGTTCATGATGTTGGCGGCGAAGATGAACATCGGGATCGCGATCAGCGTGTAGCTGGCGAACAGCCGGCCGCCGACCTGGTCGACCAGCAGGCCGACATCCTGTCCGCTCCACATCAGATAGGCGATGCCAGAGGCGAGCATCGAGATCCCCACCGGCACCCGCAGCAGGGCGAGCACCGCGAAGACGGCGACGAGGAGGCCGATATTCTGGTTCATCCCGATACTTCCGGAGGTTTCGGCCCGCTGACGGGACCGGGCTCGCCGGCGGCCCGGCCCTGCATCAGCCGCCAGATACGGAAGAGGATGCGGAGGATGGTCGCGACCAGGAACAGGGCGATCGGCGCGTAGACGGTGCTGAGCGGTATTTCCAGGACCGAGGTCCGCTGCCGGTTGGAAAACATGATGAAATCGATCACCACCGGCATCGCCGCGGCGAAAAGAAGCGCGGTCGCCGCAAGGCACACCGCTTCGGTCCACTTGCGCCAGCGGGCCGGCAGCACTTCATGCAGCAGGTCGAAGGAGATCTGTTTTTCGATCGGAACCATCAGCGCCCCGCCCCACATCACCACCCAGACGAACAGGAAGGTGATCGCTTCGTCGGGCCAGCCGATCGGCGAGCGCATCACGTAACGGGCGACGATCTGTAAGAGGAACGCCGCGAAGATCAGAAGGAACATCGCGGCGCCGATCAGTTCGGCGCCGCGATTGAGATGTCTGAACAGAGGCTTCAAGGCGTCCCCCTCTTCGCCCTGTTTGTCGCCGCGTCAGCGGGCGGCGGCGATCGCCTTGATGATGTCCGTCGACCAGGACTTCATCTTGCCCTCGGCCTCGTAGACGGCCTTCATGCTGGCCTTGAACGCGGCGACGTCCGGATGCGAGATGACGATGCCTTCATCGGCGAAGGCCTTGACCTGCTTGACCTCGTCGGCGAGGCGCATGGTGTCGTTCCAGGCGCAGGCGGCGGCGGCCGCGGCGGTGATCTTGACCTTCTGATCGGCGTCGAGCTTGGCGTAGACCGGCTCGGCGATGGCGTAGAAGACAGTCTGGACCATGTGTCCGGTGAGGACAACTTCGCGTGTGACCTCGTCGAGTTTCGCCGCCTTGGTGATGGTCAGCGGATTGTCCTGGCCGTCGACCCGGCCCGCCTTCATCGACAGGTAGACTTCCGACATCGCCATCGGCGTGGGATCGACGCCCAGGCCCTTGCCGAGCAGCAGGAAGTCGGGCGAGCCCGGCATCCTCAGTTTGATTCCCTTGAAGTCGGCCGGGGTCTTGACGTTGCGAACCTTGGAGATCGCCACCTGGCGGGTCCCGAGATAGCAATCGGCGAGGATGCGCACGCCCATGTCCTTGAGCACCGCGGCCTTGTACTGGTCGCCGATCGGCCCCTTCCACACCTTCTGGGTATGGGCGTAATTCTCGAACAGGTAACCGGCATTGTACACCGACAGGCTCGGCACGAACTGCGACACCTCGAAGGTGGCGAGCGTGTTCATCTCGAGATTGCCGCGCTGCATGGCGGCGATTTCGGTCCCCTGCTTGAACAGGGTGCCGCCGGGATGGCCGGAAACGGTGAACTGCCCCGGCGCCGACCCTTCGAGCGCCGCCTTGAACACGTCGATCGAGCGCGACAGGATCTCTCCCGGAGGCGCCGGCGTGGAAACGCGGATCTTGATCTGCGCATCGGCCGCGCCGGCCATCAGCGGCAGGGCGAGGAGGGCGGCCAGTCCCGGCCTGGAAATTTGTTTCAGCATGTCGGTTCTCCCTGGTGGTGGTGCTGACAAGTCGGATGGATGACTAGTCGAGTTTCGGCGGCTGGATGGTGACGGACAGCGTTCCGATGCCCTCGATCGCGGCGTCGACCCGGTCGCCGACCGCGAGGAATTCGGGCCGCGCCGCGCCGACACCGGCCGGCGTGCCGGTGAGCAGCACGTCGCCCGGATCGAGCGCCATGATCCGCGACAGGATCGAGATCTGCTCGGCGATGGAGAAGATCATGTCGCCGCTGGTGTCGTCCTGCTTGACCGTGTCGTTGACCGACAGGCGCATGGCGAGTGCCTGCGGGTCGGAGATCGCATCCGCCGGCACGAAGCGCGGCCCCAGAGGGCAGCAGGTCTCCTGCGCCTTACCCGCGACCCAGTCGAGCTTGTAGAAGGTCTCCGGCGCCCGGTTGAGATCGCGGGCGCAGAAATCGACCGCCACCGTGTAGCCGGCCACATGGTCGAGCGCCGTCTCCACCGGCACCGCCCGGGCGCGCTTGCCGATCACCGCGGCGAGTTCGACCTCCCAGTCGAAGCACTCGGTGTCGAGCGGCATGTGGACGCTGTCACCCTCGCCGACCACCGCGTTGCGCGGCGGCTTGAAGAAGAAGAACAGGCGCTGGTTTTCCTTGGTCGCGCCGGTCACCCCCATCTCCTCGAGGTGGCGATAATAATTGGCGCCGGCGCACAGGACCTTGCCCGGCAGCGGCAACGGCGCCTTGCGGCGGCCGGCGGGAACCGCCATCGACGCGTCGACCGCACCCGCCGCCTTGTCGAGAAGCGGCTTGAAATGCTGCCAGCGTTCGAACACCGCGGCGGTTCCGGAGACGGGCTCGCCGCCGACCGCCTCGAGGGCCGACGACAGGTCGTAGAGGCCGCCGCCCGTTTCCAGGCACGCCACGTCGCCGTCGGCGCCCTCGATTGTGGCGAGAGCCCAGCCCGATTGCGGTTCGAAACTGTTGGACATTGATCGCTTCCAAAACTATGATTATATGAATTAAACTATATTTTATAAAATCTGACTGTCAATATCGAAATCACCGAGGCCATGATGACAAACGGCGAAAGCCAGGAAACCGGGAAAACCCCCGACAAGCCCCAGGGGCTCGGCGCCTACGAAACCCTGCGCCGGGAAATCCTGCACGGCGAACTGATGCCGGGGGAACGGCTCCGGGTCTCCGAGCTCAACAATCGCTACCGGATCGGCCTGACGCCGATCCGCGAGGCGCTGATGCGGCTGACCAGCGAGGGGCTGGTGCAGAACGAGAGCCATCGCGGCGCCCGGGTGAAGGAGACCACGCTCGACGAGTTGCGCGACATCATGAGCGCGCGCCGCGATATCGAACGGCTGTGCCTGACCCGGGCCATGGAGCGCGGCGACGCCGAGTGGGAGGCGAATATCCTGCGCGCCTTCCATCTCCTGTCGCGAGCCGCGCTACCCGGCTCCGTCGACGACATGGAGACGGCGAGCCGCTGGGAACAGCTTCACCGGCAGTTTCATTATTCGCTGGTCGAGGCCTGTCGGTCGGACTGGCTGCTCAGGTTCTGGAACACTCTGGCCGACCATTCCGAACGCTACCGCAAGCTGCGCCTTCTCTATCACGAATCCGCCGCCGCCGCGGTGCGCAACGCCAATGCCGAGCACGAGGAGATCATGAACGCTGTCATCGGCCGCAAGGCCGCCGCCTGCGACCTGATGGACGTTCACCTCGGCCGCACCGAGGAGGCCGTGGCGCGGCTGATGGAGCGGGACCGGGCATCGGAAGGAAAGCCGCGATGATCATCCGCTCAGCCATTCTCGAGGGCCGGGTGGCGCCCGCCGACCGGGCCGCCTTCGACGCCCATATGCGCGACGTCGTCGCTCCGGCGATCGGAACCTATCCGGGCTTGCGCAAGCTCGACCTGCGCCGGGTCGCGGAAGCCGATTCCGACGCGCCGCCGATCTACATGATCTTCGACCTGTGGTTCGACGATCTCGAAGCGATGAACGCCGCGCTTGCCAGCGAGACCCGCGCGCTGGTGCGCGAGACCATCGCGCAAGGCATGAAGCCGTTCGAAGGCCGGGTCTATCACGTGGTCTTCGACAGCCTTTCCGCGCCGTGAGCGTCCTCGTCACCGGCGCCGGCCTGATCGGATCGCTGACCGCCCGGATGCTTGCCGAGAGGGGCGAGGATGTCGTCCTCGTCGATATCCGCACGCCGCGCACGCCACCGGGAGATGGAATCGCCTTCGCGGAGGCGAGCGTCACCGACTACGATGCGCTCGACACAATCGCCGCCACCCGTGATGTCGACGCCGTCGTCCACACGGCCGCCGTGCTCTCGACCGGCATGCGCGCCGACCCGAGGAACGGCCTGCACGTCAACCTCTGCGGCACCGCCAACCTGCTCGAACTCGCCCGCGCCCGCGGGTTTCGCCGGCTGGTCAATGCCAGTTCGACCACGGTGCTCTATGCCGGGTTCGGCGGGTTCCCGGCGGCGCCGATTCCCGAGGACGCGCCCCTCCGCCTCATCAGCGAGCGCCAGGCGAGCCTCTACGCGATCACCAAGCAGGCGACCGAGCAGCTCTGCCTTCACTATCGCGACCACTATGGCGTCAGCGCCGTGTCGCTGCGCTTCGCCGCCGTACTCGGCGGCGACCGCGAAACCCCGACCAGCGTTCCCGGCCGGCTGCTGGCGAAGCTCCTCGACGCCGCCGAACGCGGCGCGACCGCCGACATCGACGATCCGCTCCTGTGCTGGGCCGGCAAGGAGGAATTCGTCGACGCCCGCGACTGCGCCCGCGCCCTCTGCGCCGCCCTCGCCGCCGAGGAACCGGCGCTGGGCGTCTACAACATCGTCCATCCGGGACAATACGGGTTCGATGATTTCGTGGAGACGGTGCGGCAGGTGGCGGGACATTTCGAGGCGACTGTCGCCAAGCCGCCGACCACCGGCTTCGCCGGTTTTCCCCATGTCCGGCCCGGCCCGTCTTCGGTGGAGGCCGCGAAACGCGAGCTGGGATTTGCCTGCCGCTACGACCTGGCGGAGTCCATCAGGTATTGGGGGACGGCGGGTTAAGGCGGAGTGTCGAAGGGTGCTGGCCGGCGGGACCTGAGTACGCTGGGCTTTCGCTGTTTATGCGCTGAGGCGCGGGCTTTTTGCCCCGAACTCATTTTGGGCCGGGTCGTTCCCCCGCCCAACCGCCCATACGCTGAGCTGCGAAATTCGCAGGGAGATGTCCTGCGAGACCTGTTCTCGCTGCACCTTCGTGGTTTATGCGCTGAGGCGCGACCCGGCCGGCCCGCTCCCCCGCCCAACCACCCCAAGGGTACCCTTGTAAATACCGGGGACATGGCTGACAGGTGTCCAGGGACATGGTTGACACTCACCACAACGGAGTCAGCCGATGGAAAGTCCCATGCCCTGGAGCGATGCCTCGATTGCCGAACAACGTC
>Ga0070729_10005638_pt1 | contig 12792 bp, 10 predicted proteins | sample tdDd472_FD_66725 | JGI IMG/M metagenome (GOLD analysis project Ga0070729, IMG submission 66725) | Marine sediment microbial communities from the Atlantic coast under amendment with organic carbon and nitrate - tdDd47.2 | ecosystem: Environmental > Aquatic > Marine > Coastal > Sediment | place...
ATGTTTTTTCACCAGGCTAGGCGAGAAGAATGAGGATAGCCTAGCTACGTGAATGATGAACAACGACGGCTGGTGGAAAAAGATAACGCTAATTGGTCTTAGTTATTTATTTTTCATTACAATAAAACTACTTCCTGGAAAAAAAGTTTTCACAATCAAGGGTGTTTTGAGAAGACGCTTGAAATAAGAACATGTTCTAAGTCGGAAGTGATGGAAATGGAAGAGAAGGTCTACTATCGGCCATGCATGAAAAGGCCGGTCGGCGCAATAAAAAAGCGAAACAAGCGCTAAAGGTTTATAGTCTACGATGGAGGAACTTAAAGGTGTAAGCGTAACGTCTCCTTACTCGCCTTAGCCTTTCAACACATCTACATCTACTCCTTAGTTGGCTACTTTCAAGGCACTCTTTTGTATCTGGCCATTGGGCCCCAAGACCGTTACCTCCAGTGTGAAACCAGCTTTTATTTTATCATTGCCGGCCACCTCCAAAAAGATACCATATTCCTTATTGTGATCGATTTTCTGCCCTGCATAAGCATTCTTGATCACCATATCATCGCGACCAATGATCTTGAGTTCACTTAGGGTAGCGGGTTCACCAAGGTTCTTGATTTTTACAAAGGCATCGCGCCCTAAGGGAGCAATCTGAAAAGAATGCAGTCGGATACTTTTGGCCTTCCCGACTGGCGTTTTCTTCCTACCACTTCGCCGGATGGCCATGATGATGATAAGGAAAAACAGGAAACCTCCTCCAATGTAGGCCCATTCCTGTATACTGAGCTGACTGGCTATTTCTTTGGCCTGTTCTAAAAGTTCTTCCATGGGTAGATTAACAATTGAAGGTGTAAACTTAGGAAAAACCCTTAACTTTTAACCTTAACCTTGGTTAGAATCAGCAGGCTAACTATAAAAAAAAGTGCTAATACCAAAACACTGATGCGCATACTACCTGTAATCTGCTCTATAAAGCCAAAACTAAAGGTTCCCACGATAATGGCTACTTTCTCGACTACATCGTAAAAACTGAAATAGGAGGTGGTATCTTCCGTTTCGGCAGGGATTAGTTTGGAATAGGTCGAGCGCGAAAGTGATTGTATCCCCCCCATGACAAAGCCCACAGAGGCAGCCACTCCATAAAACTGGTCTTGATTTTGTACAAAATAGGCCAGCAAACAGATACCGACCCAAATGAATAACATAATGAAGATGGAGGTGACATTACCTAACTTCTCTGAAACTTTCGCAAAGACATAGGCCCCTATAATGGCTACTACTTGGAGAATCAATACAACGACAATCAATTTTCCCGCGTCAAATTCCAGTTCCTTTTCAGCAAAAATAGAAGCTAAAAATAGGATAGTTTGCACGCCTGCACTATAGCAAAAAAAGGAAAATAGAAATGCCTTGATGTTAGCCTGGGTCTTTAATTCGTTCCAGACCTTCTTTAGTTCATTAATACCGCTAGCTAGTAGTCCTTTCTGTAATTTTCGTTTGGGGTCTGCAGGTAAAATTTTAAAAGGGATTAAAGCAAAACCAATCCACCATAAGCCCACCATTAAGAAGGCTATTCTCGCAGCTAAAGTCCCCGTATCTGCCAAACCAAACCACTCCGGCTTCTGTATGATCACCAAGTTGATACACAGCAGCAGGACACTTCCGATATAACCATAAGAAAAACCTTTCGCACTCACGCTGTCATAGCGATCTTCCGTTGCAATTTCTGGTAAGTAGGAATTGTAAAAAACAAGACCTCCCGCAAAACCAATCATTCCCATCATAAAGCCGATGACACCGAGCGCTACTGGACTTCCATGATCATAAAAAAACAAGGAAAGACAACCTATCGACCCAATGGTCGTGAACAGCTGTAGGAAGAATTTCTTTTTCCCGCCCGAATCAGCAATACCCGATAAAAGTGGGGAGAAAAGCGCAATGATGAGATAGGATCCAGAAATGGCATAGGCAAAAAGCGTAGAATTTGACATTTCTATCCCAAGAATAGATACCGTCTCAGCAGTGACCGTGGTGAAGTAGGCCGGAAAAATCGCGACGGTAATCACCAATGCAAAAGCCGAATTGGCCCAATCAAACAATGCCCAAGCATTGATGGTCTTCTTATCATTTAAGCGTACAGTAGCGGGTGCATTTAGGCTGTCCATCTAATGAGATTTACTTCGACCTGGAGGATGATCGATCAGATAATGTAGTAGCAATCAGTATATAGCTAAAATTATGTCTTCCACATAAACGAGCTGATACACTTGTCCAATTCTGTTACGGCTGCTCAATATAGCTAAATTATCGTATCTTGTCCTAGTCATGGATATCGCTATACTTTCCCGGGGCCCACATTTGTATTCCACGCAAAGTCTTTATCGAGCTGGAAAATCTAGAGGCCACAACATGTATATTATCGACCATACCCTATGCAATCTTCTCATGGAGGAAGGTCGACCTCAAATCTACTACGAAGGGCACCCCCTTCGACCTTTCGATGCTGTCATTCCACGTATTGGAGCTTCCGTTACGCAGCAAGGAGCAGCGGTGATTGCTCAGTTTGAACTGATGGACACCTTCACCGTCGTGCGAGCGAATGCCCTGCAATTGAGTAGAGATAAATTGCGCTGCCTGCAACAAATGCTACGCCAAGCCCTTCCCGTTCCTAACACAATAGCCTTAGGCCAACAGGGTGACCTATGGTCAGCGATCAATGCCTTGGGTGGCTTACCCGTGATCATTAAATTACTAGAAGGTACCCATGGTATTGGCGTCATTTTATGCGAGAGCTTTCAACAAACCGAATCCACGGTAGAAGCCTTCCATCGACTCAAGGAGCGAGTGATCATGCAAGAGTTTATCAAAGAAGCGAAAGGAGCCGATGTCAGAGCCCTCGTAGTTGCTGGCGAAGTAGTAGCGGTGATGAAACGACAAGCGAAAGAAGGAGAATTCCGTTCTAACCTCCATCGCGGAGCCAGTGCCAGTGTCGAGAAGCTAACAGCAAATGAAGCCACCGTCGTTTCACGGGCAGCTAAGGCTGTCGGCCTTAGCGTAGCAGGGGTTGACCTTTTGCGCTCCGAACGCGGCCCACTCATCATGGAAGTCAATGCCTCCCCTGGGCTGGAAGGAATCGAAACGATTACAGGTATTAATGTAGCAGCTAAGATTATGCGGTTTATAGAGAAAAAAGTCAAAGAACGCCGCCGCGCCCAGGCTAAGCTCCGCTAATTGTAACACCCCAATTTATCGGGGCTGTTCAACCCCACACCTACAAGCACTCCACGTTATTGCAGGTGTGCTCACCGTAATAAAAAAAGAAAAACTAAATAAGTACTGGCTATTTGCGGTACCACTCCTTAGTCTTGTTTGTTATATTTTCATTCGTTTTTCGCATTATCTGGTACTCGCATATAGAAAGGAGACCTACTATAGATTAATGTCTCAATATGCCGTAATTTCCGAAATTATAATGCTAATTTCGTACCTATTCCTGATCGGTATAGCATTCATCATTTGGAAAAAACACCGGTCTAGTTTACAATTTATCAACTGACCTTGACTAATTACATGGACGAAACTAGCCAACCCAATCCCTTCATCATCTTCGAAGACCCTATCGAACCAGGAGAGCAAAAAACGGTCCTTTTGCCCGTAGGCGAACTTCCCTCTGGTATGAGTATTAGTATTCGAGCACACGTCTATCGCAGTACAAACCCTGGGCCTACAGCGCTCATCCTGGGTGGGGTGCACGGCGATGAAATCAATGGGGTGGAAATTGTACGGCGCTCTGTGCAGCAAGGGTTTTACGATCAGTTGCGCTGTGGTAGCGTCATTGCCATTCCCATTCTCAACATCTATGGTTTTATCAATTTTTCTCGGGAAGTACCCGACGGAAAAGATGTAAACCGAAGTTTTCCCGGGACTCTCAAGGGTTCCCTAGCCTCCAGAGTAGCTCGTGCCTTGACTAAAAAAATTCTCCCTTTAGTCGACTTTGGCTTAGACTTCCACACAGGAGGCAATAGCAATTACAATTACCCACAAGTTCGCTTCAGTAAAAATGATGCTCATGCGGAAGAACTAGCCAAAGTTTTTGGGGCTCGCTATAGCCTAGCCATGAAGCCCATCATCAAGTCACTGCGCAAAGTTGCTTTAGATCAGAAAAAATCGATCTTGGTCTTTGAGGGAGGAGAGAACCTGCGGTATGATGGTGTTGCGATAGAGAATGGCTTAGATGGCATTAAGCGAGTCCTCCACTATCATGAAATGTTGGCCACAGCTCCTCCTATTCCCAGTACCATGTTTTTTCAAAATACGAGGTGGGTAAGAGCTTCTAAAGGTGGAATGTTTTTGTGGGCAAAACGGTCGGGGCAGGCCGTCAAGGAAGGAGAGCCCATCGGAAGGATTAATGACCCTTTCGGGAAAGAAAAAGACGTCCTCATTTTGGCTCCCTATGACGGACATATCATCGGTCATAATAATACGCCTGTGATTAGCCCTGGTGACGCCTTATTTCATATTGCCTATTAACTAGAATACCAGCGGGAGGATAAACTTGGCCATTAAGGCAATCAAAATAATCACAATGACATTCAGCACAATCCCCGCCTTCATCATTTCAGGAATACGCAAATGACCACTGGCAAAGACAATAGCGTTAGGCGGAGTCGACATCGGTAACATAAACGCACAACTAGCCGCCAAGGTGACGGGAATGCAATACAAAATAGGAGGAATATCTAACCCCATGGCAATCCCACCTACTACTGGCAAAAAAACAACGACCAAGGCTAAATTAGACATCACCTCCGTCAGGAATAGGGACACCGCTGTGAGTCCCAATAAAATCAAAAAGGTAGTGGCCGCTACGGCCTCAAATTGCTCCCCAACTAAACCGATCAAGCCCGTCTGTTGCAAGGCAGCAGCCAAACTCAACCCGCCGCCGAATAACAATAAAATACCCCACGGCAAACGCTCAGTAGCTTTCCAATCCAAAACATACTGTCCCTTTTCATCATCTACTGGCACTACAAAAAGTACAATAGTAGCAGCGATAGCGATCAGCGGATCACTAATCTCAATATCGGGCAAGAGATTGTCTAGCGGTTGGCGGATAATCCAGGCCAAAGCCGTACTCAAGAAGATTACCAAAATGCGTTTTTCACCTTTCGATAATTTTCCTAGCGCCTGTAGCTCATCTTTGATCAATTGTTGGGCATGTTCAAACTTCCCCATTCCATTCGGATACAACAATTTTACCAATACCCAATAAATCACCCCAATCATGACCACTGCAAAGGGGAAACCCAAAACCATCCACTTCGCAAAACTTACATCTATATCATAAGTGTCCTTCATAAATCCAACAAAAACGACCGTAGGTGGCGTGCCTATAATGGTAGCCGTTCCTCCTACATTCGCCGCATAAGCAATCCCCAAAAGAAGGGTTAGCGCAAAATTCCTTACTTGCTTCGGACTATAGTCATTGGGCTGATCACCTTGCGTGAGTAAGTCAATCACCGAAGAGGCAATCGGCAACATCATTACGGTTGTCGCTGTATTGCTAATCCACATGCTTAAGGCGCCAGTAGCCAGTAGAAAGCCCAACACAATTCGATTGGCATTAGTGCCTGTAATTCGCACGATATTGAGGGCTATTCTTCGATGCAAATTCCATCGTTCCATGGCAATAGCAATCATGAATCCCCCCATGAAAAGAAACACAATCGGATTGGCATATGGAGCGGTAGCTACCTTGATCGAACTAATCCCCAAAACAGGAAGTAATACCATGGGTAAAAGTGCCGTAACGGGTAAGGGAACAGCTTCTGTAATCCACCAGATTAACATAAAAGCACCCATGGCGATGACTCGCCAAGCATTATCTTCTAAAGGTGCCGGAGCCGGCAACAGCAAAATAATCAAGAATACTATGGGCCCAAGAAGTAAGCCAATTCGTTTTAACTGCATGCTAGGAAGCTTGGCAATTCAGCAGCAAGTCTAGCTCGGTCGAATCTCTAGCTGCTGCTGGTTTACCTGTCAAAAATTGCGGCTATTTTTTCATTTTCAAATGGGCCACGATAAAGTCTCCCACCTCTTCTCCTTGCTTCACCCCATTATCAATGGCAGGACGATAATGAATCCCTCCATACAAACGGCTAACAGCGGCCTCTTCAGAAGCATTTTTAAAGGAAGTAAAAGAGCGCATGGGCAAGCCATATTCTTCCTCCGTAGTATCATCAAAAGAGAAGTTTTCGCCAAAAATGGAGGTCAGTGCGATGGCAGCAGCTCTGGAGATTACGCTATGCCCACTGGTATATTCAGGAAAGGGAGGCGTCTGCAATGCAGGGGCCCAGTCCTCGTCGAGGTGTCGATTAATGACCGTTTCTGGCCGAATCAAATTACTGCGATATTTTTCATCCCAGCAGCTGATAAAGGCATCAGCCAAAGCAATGGAAGTGAAAGTGTAAGCCTCCAAGGTTTCCATAAAATTGGTTTGCTTTTTCTCGCAAGCCAATTTTGTAATCCCAATCCAATGCCCTCCAGGTGTAATCTTCTTGGTAGCAAACATGACATGCCCCGTGTGGTGCGACACATATGGATTACAATCCCAGAACTTCGCAATAGCCAGCCGCTCTTCTTTATCTTCATCCAAAGCGGTATATACTTCAATCAATTCTTGATAGAAAAGACTCTTCTCATTCAAATCATAAGGGGTTGGAGGAGGAGGTGTAAATTGCTGGGCCGAATCGATAACAAAGGGCCGAATTTCTCGCCAATGCGGCTCAATCCCGTCCATGTAATCCGGCGGCGTTGGCTGCCAGCGCGCGGGCTCGTCCAATACCGAAAATTTAGGGTAAGTACGGGTTTCATTGTATTTGTCCTTTTTAGCCCAAGCAATAATGGCCTGAGCCATTTCATTGCCATAATCAATCGAAGCCTCGTAAACGGCTTTTGGCATTTTCAAAGCCTTGAATTCGCCATATATTTTATCCTGAAAGGCCGTAATGCTATCCACCGAAAAAATGAACTCCGTGCCAACTGTTAAAAAAGCATGTATACTAGCCAAGGGGTAGCAATAGGTTTTTCCTTCCTCAGGCTGCGGTAAAGCCTCCAATTCATTCAATTGCCCCACTAGGCTTTGATAGGTATTTTCGCCATGTATCGCCACTTCATAGGCAGCAATAGAGGGATAAGCATAAATTCGACTAGCGACTGGTGGAGAAAAAATATCATGTACGATTACATCTGTTAGTTGCTTCATCGAACGATGAAAGAAGGCAGAATCCGCCGCTTCCTCCTGAAAATTAGGATTGACGCTTTCGCAGCCCAATAATCCCAAACATCCAAGGGTCAAGCAAAAATACAGATACCTCATAAACACTCGTAATTTTGATTTAGTAATGCTAATTCATCGCAAATTTACAGAAGTTTGGGCATGTTAGAGACCCTTGTCGAAGATTATAGAACATTTATGGCTCTTCCTTCTCCTAACCTGAATAGGAAATACTAGAAATCAGCCGTAAATCTACCCATTTAAGAAAATACCACTACGCCACCAAAACTGCGCCTAGCAATTAGACTTGATATGTTAAAATAAACCTATATGACAAGAATACGAAATCCATTATTTATATTCGCCGGACAAATTTAGTACAAAACGCGTAATCAGTACTTCCTCACAAAAAAATTAAGATACCATATTGATAATCAACATTTTTCGCAATAAACCTTCTTAGTTCCTAAGCTAGGTTTTGCAAAATAATTTCAAACATTTAATAGATGAAGCGCTTTCTACCTATTCTATGCTTGCTACTCTGGGCAAGTATTTCAAACAGTCAAATCGTTTTGAATGAAATTCAAGACAAAAAGAACATTGAGCTTATCAATCTCGGAACCGAAGAGGTTGATGTCAGAGATTACTGGATTTACAACGAAGGAATCAGTTTACGGGTTGGCACCTTCTTACCTATCTGTCCCTATCAAAGATTTACCTTAAGGCCAGGAGAACGTTTTTTTGTAAATGAACAAATGGAAAGGGCGACCGAAGACGGAGAGATAGCCTTGTTCTCCTCCGACAATTTTCAGGATACAACAGCGCTGCTTTCTTATGTCCAGTGGGGATCTAGTGGCCATGAAAAGGAAGGAATGGCTGTCGCAGCTGACAAATGGGTGGCTGGCGAATTTGTCGCCTTAATGCTTCCTGATGGTTCTCTAGAATATGATGGAGAAGGGATTTCAGCATCGGATTGGACAATCCAGGGTGTACCGTCTATTTGCGAGGAAAATGGCACAGGCTGCGATTTACCCAATTTCCCTCCGGAGTTTGCCAATACTGATCCTGCTACCTACTGTTTGGGAGGTGGACTTCAGGACCTGAGTAGAGGCGGCGGTGGTTTTGTAGGTGCCTACTACGGCTTTGTCCTACTAGATAGTGATAGCACTATCATTGCTTATTCAGCAGAAGGAGAATTCGATTTAGACAGCAGCTTAGTGGATACGGGTTATGCATTTTTCATTTCCTATGACAATACCCTTCTTGGCTTAGAAAGTGGCCATAAAATTCAGGATATAATAGGTTGCTATGTGCTGTCTGAAGAACCTTTTCCGGTGCACTTCGTCCAATTAGATGGTGGAACTATTACAACCGATTCAGGGCTCCAAGATACTAGCCTGTGTGTCGAAACATCCCCGCTGATTCTAAGTTTTACTACCACGAGTACTGATACAGCATATGCTTATGTGGTTACAGATACACTAGATAAGACGATTTTATTTGGTGAAGCTGGCGCGGCATCATTGGATCTATCTGATCTCGGAACTGGCACATATAGAGTTTATGGTTACTCCTATACACAGTCGTTACTCAGCGCTGTAGGTTTAAATGTAAATAATATCTTCCGCGAAGAGGGTGAATGCTATCTTCTGTCTGCTAATTATTCGACCGTTTCAATCTCTGGTGATTCACTAGTTTGTGCAGTTTCAGCTACGGAAGAATACTTTTTGCCTTCGCAAGTGATTATTTATCCCAATCCATCTTCAGGGGCTTATTTTGTTAAGCTGGCAAAAAATTTAAAATACGAGTCTTATACCCTTTATAATAACTTAGGTGTACCTATAAGATATGGGACGGAAAAAGAACTACATTTTGAGGATATACCCAATGGAATTTATTGGGTAAAATTACAAGTCGAAGGAAAACCCGTTATTAGACGGATAGTCAAATCGTAAGCTGGTCTGGCATACTACTCACCATTTTATTTTTTAGCTATTCCAAGAAGGAGAAAAAATAAAATGCACAAGCAGTCCATTTTCGCTCCGAGTCAGCTCCAAAAGCCTCTTGCCTATCGACCGACCGGCAAGAGGCTTTAATACGTGTTACTAAAGTAAAAATTGCCTAAAGCCAAGCCTTTTCGTATTTTTGCGCTCTAAATAATAATCATGGGGAATATTGTAGCAATAGTGGGGCGGCCAAACGTAGGTAAATCTACCTTGTATAATCGCCTAATTGGGGAGCGACAAGCCATTATCGATGATACCAGCGGGGTGACCCGGGATCGTCAATATGGAGCTAGTTATTGGAACGGAAAACATTTCACGGTAATTGATACAGGTGGATTTGTGCAAAACTCGGAGGATGTTTTTGAAGCAGCCATCCGATCGCAAGTCCGTATAGCCATTGAAGAAGCTGGCCTTTTGATCTTTATGGTGGATGTGACCACCGGAATCACCGATTTGGATGAGCAAGTGGCCGAGTTATTGAGAAAGTCGGATAAAGATGTCCTACTGGCAGTCAACAAGGTAGATAATCATCAACGGCAATTGGAAGCCAATGAATTTTGGAGTTTAGGCTTTGAAGAGACTTTCTTCCTTTCCTCTATCACGGGTAGTGGTACCGGAGAACTATTGGATGCCCTCACAGAAAAAATCGACGAAGAAGAGGCCCTGCAAACCGATATTCCCAAGATCGCGATCCTCGGTCAACCTAATATTGGTAAATCCTCTCTGACCAATGCGCTACTTGGGGAAGACCGAAATATTGTTACCGACATCGCAGGCACCACTAGGGATTCGATTCACTCCAAATACACCAAGTTTGGCAAGGAGTTTTACTTGATCGACACTGCCGGAATTCGTAAGAAAGCCAAGGTGCATGAGAACCTCGAATTCTACTCCGTAATGCGAGCCATAAAAGCCTTAGATGAGGCTGATGTTTGTATGCTGATGATTGATGCCCAGACGGGAGTGGAAGCACAGGATCTAAGTATTTTCCGCCTAGCCATAAAACGAAACAAAGGAGTTGTCATTCTCGTAAACAAATGGGACTTGGTCGATAAAGAGACGAATACGGCTCGCGATTTTGAAAAAGAAGTTCGGAACCGACTGGCTCCTTTCAATGATGTGCCGATTATCTTTACTTCAGTTTTGGAAAAACAACGAATTTTCAAAGCGGTGGAAGCGGCCTTGGATGTTTACGAAAATAGACAAAGAAGGATAAAGACATCGGAGCTGAATGAAATTATGCAAGAAGCGATCGAACGCACACCACCTCCAGCCTATAGAGGGCGATTTATGAAAATCAAATATGTAACGCAGCTACCTACTTATTATCCGGCATTTGCTTTTTTCTGTAACAATCCAAAGTATATTAAAGAAAGTTACCGCAATTATCTTGAAAATCAACTACGCAAAAACTTCGATTTTACCGGCGTGCCTATTTCTGTATTCTTTAGAGAGAAGTAAATCATCGTTTGTTTATACTTCTTGATCAATTCCTTTTGCGCTGGGATCAGTTGAACTGACCCTCAATTACTTCACCCAATTTGTAAGAAAAAAAGGATATTAATGCCATTTACAGCTACTAACATTGAGGGCCTGATGGTCTTTGAACCCAAAGTTTGGGGAGATTATCGCGGTTATTTTTTCGAAAGTTACAATGAAAACACCTTCAAAGCGGCCGGTATCGACGCCACCTTTGTACAAGACAACGAAGCCAAGTCAGGGATAGGGGTACTACGAGGGCTACATTACCAAATTGGACCTTTTGCTATGGCCAAATTGGTAAGAGTAGTGGAAGGTGAGGTACTGGATGTAGTAGTAGATATTAGAGAGGGTTCCGCCACCTATGGTGAATCCTTTAGCATTGTCCTGAGTGCAGAAAACAAAAAACAACTCTTCGTTCCACGTGGATTTGCCCATGGCTACATTTGCCTCAGTGAAACCGTCATTTTTTGCTACAAATGCGATAATTTCTATTCCAGAATTCATGAAGGAGGTATCATCTATAATGACCCCACACTCAATATTGATTGGAAATTAAAAGCACAGGACTTTGTCATCTCTGAAAAAGATCACCAGCTTCCACTATTTGGGCAACATCGAAAATATATTAGTGCAGAACAAGTGAGCTAAGTCTTTTCTCTCATTCTTTAAAATCAATCGCTAAAGATGAAGCGACCAAAATTACTCGTCACCGGTGCTAATGGACAGCTTGGACAAGAGCTCCTCTCTTGGGCCACCCACTTCCCACAGTTTGAGATGCTTGGCTTAGATAGAGCACAATTAGATATTACCCAACAAGCCGAGGTAGATGAGTATTTTAGTCAAAACGATATCCAATTTTGCATCAATTGTGCGGCTTACACGGCGGTAGATAAGGCCGAAAGCGAAACCAGCTTGGCCCAAGCCATCAATATCGAGGGCGTACGTCACCTAGTCTTGGCCTGTCAGCGACAAAACATCCCCTTGATCCACTTATCGACCGACTACGTGTATCATGGCTTGAGCCCCTACCCGATCAAAGAAGACGCCCCGACAGCACCGCAAGGGGTTTATGCCAAAACTAAGTTGGAAGGAGAACAAGTGGCCCTGGCCTTACACCAACCTTGTATGGTGATTCGAACGTCTTGGGTCTATTCCGCTTTTGGCCATAATTTCGTCAAAACGATGCTGCGTCTAGGTCGCTCCAGAGAGCAACTGAATGTAGTTTTCGACCAAATTGGGACGCCCACTTATGCTCGGCACCTGGCCCAAGCTATCCTGCAAATTATTGATCGCATCCATTCAAAACAGATTCAAGCAGAAGACATCCATGGCATCTTCCATTATAGCAATGAGGGGGTATGCAGTTGGTATGATTTTGCCATTAGTATTTTCCAACAAACTGGCATCCATTGTCAAGTTTACCCCATCGAATCTAAGGATTACCCCACCCCTGCCCAGCGCCCTCCTTTTAGTGTACTCAACAAAGAGAAACTCAAGCATCAATTTGGGCTCAGCATCCCACATTGGAGCATCGGCTTACAGGAATGTTTGGAGGCTTTAGAAGAAAAGGAAACCTAAAAAGGGTATTCATATAGGATTCAAGCGCTTGGCTAGATCTTATTTCAACCTCCATTTTAAACAAATCTCAATAAACTTTGTCAGCCAGGAACAAAACCCGTTGATTCCTGGGGTTCGTCACTAGCATTATTGTGGAAGAATAGATAATTTAGGTGTGTCTCAAACTAAAATAATGCCATACGCCCATCATCAACGAGTGTTGTTACTAATAACATTCCTAATGGCCTTTGTAGGCCTGAATAGTTTATTCGCTACTCATTATCGAGCAGGAGAAATCTCGGTTCGACAAGTCGGTGATTGTACAGAGAGTCTTACGATAGAAGCCTCCGTGGTTACTTATACAAAAGCCAGTCGCATCCAGGTCGATAGAGATTCTGTTACCGTATGCTGGGGAGATGGTGTTTGCGAAAGAGTCGGAAGGGTCAATGGCCCTGGTACACCTCCGCAAGGGGTGAT
>Ga0070729_10005640_pt1 | contig 12791 bp, 14 predicted proteins | sample tdDd472_FD_66725 | JGI IMG/M metagenome (GOLD analysis project Ga0070729, IMG submission 66725) | Marine sediment microbial communities from the Atlantic coast under amendment with organic carbon and nitrate - tdDd47.2 | ecosystem: Environmental > Aquatic > Marine > Coastal > Sediment | place...
AAGTTTTTACTCTAGCATGCTTATTATTCGAAAATAATACGTTCATACCTTTTTTTATTGTATTATCACCAAGATATAAAGAGAAAGTTCCACCTTGAGTAGCTGTTCCTTGAGTTGGAGTACCAGCAGTGCCAATAACTTCAACCTCTTTTTGAATTCTACCCATTACCTTAAAGGCATATCCTTTTTGAGCTATTTTTTTACTTTGAGATAAAGGTTTAATCTTAGTTGTTACAGCTTGTCTTCCTTTTGGAGTATATGCAGGAGCAGTAAATCTAGATTCCCTAGCACCTGATACTAATAGAGTTGTTAAATATCGCTTTTCAGCATACATAACAAATTTGTCAATATTTGCTTTTTCATCAAGAAGATGATTCTGAATTAAGTGCGAATGCTGAGCATCGCCATCACTTAAATATCCGCGTTGTACTTGTATTCGAGACATTTTTTATAAGTTTTAGATTTTTAAAATTATTTTTTGTTATTATGCTCTTCTATCTAAAACTTAATATGCTCTTTATTATTCTTCACTAAATTCATCACTGCTAAATGATAAATCTGAACTTTTTCGTTTACCTAAATTTTTATTCCCAGTATTCTTAATATTATGCTTTTGCTTTGTAAGAGTATCGAGACCTTTTTGGTAACTTGTTCCTTTTGCTTTTTTAAGCATTTTTTCATAAGAAGCTGCAAATTGCTTCCCTAATTTGAGACCAATATACGCATTAATTTTTGCTTGTTCAACATTTTCATCTAGAACATTTTGAAAAGCTCCTGATTCAATATCCTTTACCATTGAATTTAAAACGTTATCAGGAATTTTAAAATTCATATAACTTGTTGTTTTTTTCATTACTTCAACAAGATTTTCTCTCTCTTTTTTAGCTTGAGTTATAACTTTTTCTTTTTGCGCTTCTAAATATTTTCCTTTTTCAGAAATTATTTTTCCAAATTCCTTAGTTTTGATAGAAGTAGCTTGACGGTTAATAACTGTCAATTTCTTTTTCATATCATCTTCAGTCATTTCAGCATATTGATCTTCAATATAATCTTTTAAAGATTCTTTATCATGACCTGCTTTTTTACCTTCTTCAGCAAGTACACTTTTTATTTTTTGTTCTTCTGGAAGAGAAAGGAAATTATCAATACTTCGAATAGTATCATTACGATAAAAATCTGTCAATTGAATATTATTATTCTTTTTTAGATTTTCAAGTAACATTTTTGCCTCTGGTGGAAATTCTGAAAGATCGAGTGTTTGTTTAGCTTTTTCTAGATTATTTTTCGATATCTCTTTAAATTCATCTATTGATTTTATCTCAACACCTTCTTCAATTTCGTAACCAATATCTTTTGCAAGATCATTATAGTTTATTTCAACTTTATCACCTTCTGATTTACTTTCCGGAGATGTGTATTCATTAAAAGGATTTATTTCAGAATCAAAATCAGAATCTTGAAACTCTTGCTTTTTAGTATCAATAGCTTTTTTAATTTCTTCCTCTGATTTTCCTTCATCCTTTAATTCCTTTTCAAGATCATCAAGAGTTTTCTTTCTTTCTGATTCAATTTTTTCAGATTTTTCTTTTGCCTCAGATTTTTCTTTTTTTAAATCATCAACTGAAACACCTTTTTCTTTAGCTTCAATTTCTAAAGAATCTTTTTCTTTCTGAACCTTTAATTCATCAACTGAAATACCTTTTTCTTCTGCCTCAGCTTTTAATGTTTCATCAGTATCTTCACCACCATCACCTTTATCATCACCTTTATCACCACCTTCAGTACTATCACCTTTATCACTACCTTCTGAACCATCACCTTTATCACTACTTTCTGAACCACCTAATCCACTTATATCAAAATCATCAACGTCAGAAAAAGCATCTTCTAATTGAAAGTCACTTGAACCTCCATTACCACCTGATCCACCATCTTGACCAGCTTGTTCCAATAAAATATTATCTTTTTTAAACCACATAACATAAAATATTAATTATTACTATTTTTATATAAAAAATTATTTTTGTTCAGATTGTTGTTGTTGTTGTTGTTGCTGAGAAATTTTCTGATTTTCTACTCTTTCTTTCATTCCTATTTCTTCTCTTTTTAAATCATTATTACTTTGCATCTCATCTTGCTTATCAATTTTATCTCTCATACTTTTATTTACAATAATACTATTATCGAAATCTTTCTCCATTGATTTTGTTTTTCGATCTTCTTCACCCTTAACTCTAATTTTATCAATTTCATGAGATTGACCATCTTCTAGATTTTCTTTATTAGCTTGAATTTGAGCTTGAACATTTTGCTGTTGAGATTGAGATTTACCTTGCTCTTGTTGTTGAACTGATTGATTTAATACATCATATGCTTCTTGTAAAACTTTTAATGAACCAGCATAAGATTTTTCGTTATAAAATTTAGCAACATCTAATGTTCTTAATTTTTGTGCATTTATTTCTGCTAAGAAAAATTGTTCTAATTTTCTTCTAACTTCAAATTCAAATTTACCATCTGTAACAAATGCTCCATATGAATCATTGGCAAGTTCTTTTGTAGCTTTTAAATAACCATATTCTTCATCTGAAAGAATCATTCCATGTTCATTATTTTCAAGCCATGTCCAATTTATTTTTACTTTTTCTAACATTCTTGAAATAACTTCATTTACATATGTAGTTGCAAAATTAAACATATCATATGTCATACTTATAGAAGCATTTACATTATTTTGATTTGTTGTAGCTGTACTTGATGCATCTCCTTGTCCTTGTCGATCATCATTCATTCCAGTAACTCTATCTAAAGTTTGTTCTATATCAACTGCAAGAGCAATTAATGTTTTTATAGTTTCTGGACTTCCTAATTTAAATGTCTTTACAAATTTATCAATTACAGTATCATCATCTCCAGATGTAGCACCTTCGGCTGATGAATTCATTTTTCCTATACCATGTTCGGAAAAGTCATGAAGTAATTGTGTGAAAGTATTTTTTTGAGTCATATATGCTTCATCGAAAACAGCCATATCTCCTTTTAATTTTGATATTTCAAGATTTATTTGCCTACGAATGGCATTATAAACCTTTTCCATTTCATAAACTATTTCTTGCAAAGGAATTCTTATACCATCAACTGTATTAAATAAACCAAAAACATAATCAAATTCTACATGTTCAAATCCATTATCATCAGTATAAACTATATTATGATCTTTTTCTTTAATTCCTAAATATAAATCGGTACCTATTATAGATCCTTCATAAATAGTATTTCTATTAACCTCTTCTATTATTTTATACTTACCTTTTTTAACATCTTTCTTAATTCTATTTTTATCTTTCTTCCACTCTTCATCAGTTATAAACTTAGTATAGATAGAACCATCTTCATTTTTACTTTGTTTTTTTCGATAAGTTTTCTGCCCAAAAAATTGAAAAGAAAATACTTCATATAAATATTCTCCTGATTTCCTATCTAAATTACTATCATTTCCACTTGTAGTTTCTACATTTTCAAGATCACTTTTTAAACTTGGATTATTTGCAAAATCTTCTGCCCAAGTTTGTAATACCTCATGCTTAAACATTAATCTTCTTTCTCCAACTATAAAACTTTCTTTAACAAAAGGATCATATGTTGATTCGATAAATATTGCATCACTAGGATCTATCGGTCTGAAAGTATCGCTGAAATATTTATCACGTTCTAATTTTCCACACATTTCAGAAGTTAAGATAAGTTGCTTCCAATTTTCACCAAACACTTGAAGTAAATTTTCTTTCATTAATTTCCAGTTCAAAATAGTTTGCATAACTATTTCGTTTTTACTTTTGAACTGTTTTGCTGTTATTTTTACATCTTGATCATTAGGTATTTTATATCCAGGATAAACATTTAATCCTTGCTGTCTAGCTTTTTCAATCATTGGCTTTGCTTTAGACATACCTTTGAAATCAATATATTTTGAATATTTCTTACTTTGAGCTTCCGGATTAATAGTATAAACAGTAGATCTAATTCCTATTTGTAAGAATTCTCCTATTAATTGTTTTATTTTATTACGACCAATTCTATATGATATATAAGGAGTAGAACTTACTTTCCCATGTTTTTTAACAACTCTATTTATCTCTTTTTTATTTATAATACCATTGTAAGAATCATATAATTTTTTATTTATCCTTCTTTGTTCTGATCTTTCTCGATGAAGATTTACACCAAAATCGATCATCTTTTGAGCTTCTTCTTTTTCTACTGAAAAATTTATCTGTGTATAATCTGGAACTGATGTATTTTTCATTTTATTTATTTTTTGCAATAATAGTAATAAAAATTTTTATCAATGTCAATTAATTTTCATCAAATATATGATCGAATGGATCAGATTCTTTATAATCATTTGGATCATCACTTGATGTAACATAGCCTTTAGCGTATTCATCAACCATTTCTTGAGCTGATGTTGTTTGAACACCTTCAACTGTAATTTCTCCACTTTCATCCATTTTATAGACAGGAGATTGAGAGTATTTATTACTAACTTCTTTATCAACTTCTCTTGGATTTTTACGCATATCGGTTATACGCATTAGTGCTAACATTACAGCATCAGCAGCATCCCAATCACTTTCTACAATTTCTTCATCATATGCAATAAAATCTCGTATAAGTTCTGGATAATAAATATTTTTATAATTATCTAATATCCATGATTGCGCAACACCTAACGCAAGAGGTTTACTATGCATAGTCATTTTTGCACCAAATTTATGCTCTTGTTTAGAAGCCTTAGATTCAAATGATCTTGGTCTAGAAGATAAATACGGAATTCCATAATTACTTTTCCAGAAGCCTATAATATTATCATATTCAGCAGATATCATAACATTTTTCTTTAAGCCATACCAAACAGCAATCTTCAATGTGATATCATAAAACAATTCTTTTCTTCCAGGTCTTTTATAATACATACATACAGGCATTTCACCACCATATGTACCATTATATCCTACAAGTCCATTATATCTTCTAAGAACTACCATTGCTCCTAAAGATTTTGACGTTTTAGTTTCATCTTGATTATAACTATCAACACCACCTATATCTAAATCTTTATAACCATGCATAGGTTCTTGGATAACTTGTATCTTTTTATAGTCTGGATCAGATTTTTTTGCTAGTCTAGCTGTAACTTCTAAAGGTATCTTTTTATCTTTTCTTCCATCTTTTTCTTCATAAACCCAATCGATTATATATTCTTTAATCATTGATTCTATAGTCATCATATGAACCAATTGATTATTTAAGACATTAGCATCAAAATTATTATTTCCTCCTGAACTCCATGCTTCTTCTTCAGTTTCAGGATATGACTTATTATATTTTACAAGAGCAGATTTATCCGGTAAATTTGCTAATGCTACTTTTTTCTTCTTTATAAAATTAGATGCTGATTCAACATCTTCCATTCCAATTCTTTCATGTGGCTTAAATTTTCGAAGATTTTTTATTGGATCAATCTTTTCTCCAGTATGAGGATCATTTTCAAAATCTTCTTCTTTTGTTTTCGGGTTTATAGGAAAACCTTTATTACTATTTACATAAAATGGAAAATACATTCTACGACCAGGAACCCATAATTTAACTAAATTATATGCTTCTGCATGTTCCCATAAAAACTGAAAATCTTTTGATGTACTTAAAATATTACCACCAGTACCATAAATAAAAAATGTACCTTCCATTTTAGAACCAAATTCTAATGCTGGTTTAATAGAATCATGTGTATCTCTTAATTTTACAAACTGACCAGCTTCCTCTAATGCAACATCATTAAAATATTCACCTTCTAATTTTTCAGCTGAATCATGCATTGTTGCAAATTTCAACTGTCCTTTATATCCTGATAATTTATAAGAACCCGATTCTGTCTTTTCATCATATCCAGTCTGAAATACTTTATCGTTTGATAAGGTATAATTTAATCTCATCTCCGGAACAACACTATCAAATCCATTTACAAATTTCTCTCTTAAACCATCAGTATACTTTTGAATACCTGCTGCAATACCAGCTTTATATCCTTCGATAAATCTTACTCCATGATTTGCTATTGCTTGAAATTTTTCGGAAAGTCCTTTACGTCTTGCTTTAATCGATATTAAACCAGACTTCTTTTCATTTTTTATCCATTCTACTGTAAGAAAATATTCTAAATCCAAATCTGTTATCCATGGAAACTGTACACCATAAAGGCCATTTAATGTTGTAAAATTTAAATAATAATAATATCTACCAGGAATAAATATACCACCTGTTTCATATCCATTTACACATCGATTATACTGTTCATCCCAAAATTCTTCATAAGGACTAGTTCCTACGGCTGATGGATTATTTTCAGAATCAGCAAACCATGGAATACCATTTGATGCTACAGGATTAGGATCAAAACCTTTTCCTTTTCGAATAGGAACATATATTCCTTTATTATTTCTAATATATGAATCAGGTGTTAACATTATTCTTCATTATCTTTTATCTTCCTAAACTGCATTTGTTTTCTTTGCCATAGTTCTAGATAACCTAATGTTTTTTTACCTTTTATCTCGGCAACAGTTTCTTCTTTTTTAATTTCATCTTCAAATGAAACAATTTTAGCCTCATAAAATTCTAATTGACTTACCCAATCTTTTCCATCCTTCAGATTGAGATCTGGATCAGAAATCTTTTTATTTATAAAGTTTATTTTTGATTTAAACGCATCTAGACTTTCTCTTACAGGATCGTAACATATAGATTGATAAGCATAGATGGCTTTAATCATTTCTTGAGTCTTATCAACATCACGCTTAATATTACCCCAGACTCTTCTTTTTGCCATTTGCTTTCTTAAATCAATTGGCATTTTTCTTAATGGAGAGTCATATAAATCATAAACAAGGATGATATATTTTAATTCTTTTTGAGAAACTTTTGATATCTCAGGAATTAATAATAAAGCATCCTTGTCTATAATTATACTATCATCGTCTTTTACACGAAATATACCGTACATATTATTTTTTCTTTTTAAGAAGTCTCAAAAATACAAATGGTCCTTCTAATATTAAAAATATAAAATGAATATATCTTATTTGCGGCTTATATGACACATACTCTCTATGAGTTTGTAAATATATTTCTTCATTAAAATATGAAGCTAAAAGAGGAACTAATCCCCAAGCACACAGTAATATTATTCCTAGTAAAATTATAACTAATAAATTCATTATCCAATCTGTTTTAAATTTTTATAACTATTAAATAAAGCATCGATTTCCATTTTCATATATGGAACCGGAATCATGGTATAAAAAAACGAATCATTATTTTCATCAAAACGAATCCAAACAATAAAAAGTTTTCCAATTTTTACACCATAAGTTTTTTCAAGCATTCTACCGTAACCTGATAATTGAAGAGCATAAAGATTATAATTACATTCTTCTAAATGATCTAATGGAGAAAGTAAATATTTTTTGTAATGTTTTTGTTTTCCATCTTTTCTTCTTACGCTATCAAAGTAAATGCCTTTTTCAAGATTTGTTTTATAATCCATAAGATCAATAATCCAATCTCCTGATTTTGGTTTTTTCTGACGATCAAGAAGTAAATCTGTCATTCCAGCAATTTCGAATTCACGATCATAAAGAATATGTTCAGTACTTAATTTATAATAACCGGCAGTTTCTTTTGAGAAATCCTTTCCAAGTTTTGCAATTCTTTTATCTGTAACTCTTTTTGCATTGAAATAATCTTCCATTCCATTATGAATAAAGTTACCATAATCAGATGCATCATCACGTTTTTTATCCCACTCTGCTAAAATATCAGCCTGACTCACTCCACGACTTCTAGCTACAGCCATTGATATTCCTTCGCGATCAAAAGGGTTTTGAACCGTTCTAAGGACTCTTGACATAGATTGATATTCTTTATCATCTTTACCAAAATACTGATGCTTTTCTTCTTCAAATTTTATAAAATCATCATTATATAAATCAAGCATCTTTTTTCTTCTCCTTTTCTTTTTTTTCTTTTTCAGCTATTTCCTTTTGCTCTTCATCATACGAATAAGCAACTGTAAATATTCCATAGAAAGACATATATGAAATAAAATGTTCATACACCTTAATCTGTGTTTTTAATACTTCAGTCTTTAGAAATTTTCTTTCGACATTTTTATCAACTTCTTCAACTAATCTATATATTACAGACTTGTCTAATCTTCTAATTACCTGAATTGCTGATCTTTCGTTATCAAACTTTGTTTCAATATCAAATCCCTTTTGACTTGCTCGATATTTAATATCACCAAATATTTCTCTTAATACATTAATTTTCGACATATATACAAATATTAGTGCCGGAATTACCCGGCACAGTTATAAACTAAAAGAAGTCTTTGTTTTCTTCATCTTCTTTATTTGGTGGATCACCACTACCATTAGGATAAGGAATTGCAGGATCCTTACTTGGATCATCATTTTTTTGACCAATAGAATCTACATCCTCTTTTGAGTAAGATTCATTTTTATCACCTTCAACTTCCTCATTATCAGAATCTTCATCTGTACTTCCACTTTCATTATCCGGAACATCTTTTTGTTCTTCACTATTAACAAATTTTTCTTCGTTAATAGTCTTAGTACTAGCAACTTCTGGCTTAGAATTATCATTATTTTCATTCAAACTCTTTTCTAAATCTCCACCCTCAGTTGGAATAACGATAGCACCAGCATTTTCAAGACGAAGCATTAATTCTTCAAGATTTTCTTCATCAGATTGATTTTTAACTCTTTCGATATCTTCATCTTTAACCATGTATTCTGAAAGCAATTCCTTAACATCACTTAATTGAAGATTTTCTTCTTTTAAATATTGAAAAGTATCAGTAGATATTTCAACCATTATTTCAGTAGCTTCAGAATGAAATTCATAATCATCATCTTCAGAAATAAATGGTAAAGTTACCTTGAATGGTTTACCTTCAATTGCTTCATATGTACCATTGATTTTAATCTTAGTACCATCAAGTTCATATCCGGAAATAGAAGTATTCGAAAATGCTGTATCTGCAGCCATTATCTTAGAAGAAATATCCATTCTTAATTTCTCAAGAACATCTTCATCAGCACCTTCATGATCCTGTTCAAGGATATCATCTACAGATCTAAAACCACTATAGTCGTCCAATAGATATTCAGTCCATTGATCATCGCGCCATACTCCAGACATTGTTAAAAAGAAATACTTAAGACGATAAAATTTCTGTCTTAAAGGAATTGGTAACAACATATGTTCTGTCATTACATTGTCGCGTTTAGCCGCAACCTGGTCATTTATCTTCCTTTGACCAGCAAAGGTAACTTTTATTCCTTTGTTACCTTTGTCTAATAATTCGATTTTTTTAATTATTGTGTTCATTATTTAAAATATTGATATGAGTAACCAAATATGTTTTTAGCATCAACAAGATTTGTATAAACAGATTGAACATTTATAACAGAAAGAAGGTTAGGATCGATATTCTTATCATTGTATTTATTATACAATTTTAATCTATATCTAAGAATTGAATTAAACTCAAACTTAATAAATTCATCAAGAAGTTCAGAAATCATAGACTTAATCCAATCAACCATCTGAACACGATTAAGTTGAGAAGCATGATTAAGTTGAGTTCCATGCAATCTATATTTTCCTTCTGGAAGCTTAATGTTTAAATCATTAACAACAACTGAGTTTGTAACTTCCTCAACATCAGATCCAACTTGTTTTGGATACTTATAAGGATTTTTAAACTCATTAATAACTCGAAGAAATTCTTCACCTTTTCTTCTTTCACCAACACGAGCATCATCATCAGGAAGCTCATTAAAAGGAACTAATGATGGATGAGTTTTCTTTTCTGCATCTTTTACTTCACCATAAACCCAACCTGCAGCTTCTTTATCTTTTCTCCATTTCTCATGATTACTTTCTAAAGTAACATTATTCTTTAAAGCATCTTCAACTGCAGAAATAAGACCATTCATATAATCATTTGGAAGAAATGGATAGATAGTATCACCATAAGTAGGTTTTTCATTTAATTCATTACAAATCATTACATAGTTATTGTAACACTTCAAACCAACAAGTTTTTCGTGTGGAATTAAATGTTTTAACAATTCACCCAAAGAACCTTTTGCCAAAACAAAATGAGTAATAGAATGTTCTACTGGATTAAATCCCTTTACTCTTGTTGCAAGTTCGTTCTGAATACCTGAAAGATCAATAATATTCATTATTCGATCAATCTTTTCTCTGAACGATCTGACTCCAAGTATTGTATTTTCAATAAAATGAAGATCACTATGCATGCTAGTATTAACTGCTTGCATTTCTTCAACAGAAGGAGTAACAGTAGGACCTTTTGCGGTACCAGAAACATTTTTAGCTGAATAATTAATCTTTTCAACTACTTCCTTTTTCTGATCTTCAGACATAATAGATTCTCCTTGCTCTTCAAGAGCAATTTGTCTTGCTTTTGTATTAATTTTTACAGCAAGTTCTTTTCTTTCGTTTTTTCCCATTGGAGCTTCCATAGCTTCAATAGATTTACTCTCTTTACCTTTAAACATAATTTTTTAATAATATTTAGTTAAACAAAAATATTTAATTTAACACTGGCAATGCATAAACATTTAATGAGCCAAGTGATTTATGATAGTTATTTGCAACCCAAATTGATTTATGAATATGCGATTCAAAACTAATAAACCTGGCTACAAATAAGTTTGAAACATCATCTGAAAGTATAACACAATAAATGAATGAATCAGGAGCGTTTATTCTATGTTCTTCGATATATTTATTAATAAAATCTTTATCTTGTAATTCCTCACCACCGATAAGTTTTCTATCATTTAATATACGATACAATTTTCTTTCCTTTGGATCTGCCAATACGGAATATATTGTATTGTTAAGATTTACTCTCACCATTTTGTTCCTCTATTCTATTTTCAATTTCTTTTTTCCTTTTAATCTCAGAAGCAGCACGCTTTAAATTTCTCAAATGCCTACCAACTTCTCTTTCGATTAATGCAGTAGTAGATATTTTTTCAAGTTTCGCTGCAATATCCATTTCATCTTTAAATGACTTATGAAACTTGAATGAATATGGTTGTTTTTTTTCTTTAGTAGTATCTGACATCGTTATAATATTTAACAACAAAGATAAAAAGTATATACCTTTCTACCAAACTTTTTCATGTAAAAAGGTATATACGTTTTTAATTAATTTTCTTATACTCATATCCACCCTTAATAATTTTAGAGTGAATATCGTTACCAGGAGCTTCTTCACTTATACTGTTCACAACATGAGCAGGAACATTAAAATAAGCATACATAGAGCTATTGTTTTTAAATTCAACATGAACTCTCTTTTCTTCAGGAAAATACTTATATCCTGAAATTAGACTACTGTTGGTTACATGAACCCATTGATTTTTTTTCATAATCAATCTATATTTAAAAGTTAAGTTTTAAATTGTGCGCATCTGTTTTAAAATCTTTAGAGAATGCTTTTTTCATTTCGCAAGTTCCATCATTCTTAACTAAATCATTTAGAATTTTTGTTGCTATTTTATTATTACAAGCATCATAATTATAAACTAATTGAACATACTGAATTGGACAATTTACATTTCCATCTTCCGAGTATCCATATTTACAACCCTGACACTCATTGTCAAAAACTTCACCATCTGTTCCATTACTAAAGTAAGCCATAATCAATCCATTTTTATATATTCAACATTAACATCTCCTTGGTTATCCGTATATTCAAAATAACAGGAAAGCAAATAAATAATATCATCATCATCACGATAAAATACACGTTTTAATCGCCAAAAGAATTTATCATCGGAATCATTTTCATCTAAAAGAAAACATTCTTTATCTAAATCTGATTCAAAATCATCGTGCAATAATACAGGTTTCTCCAACACATACTCTGAATTAGAAATGAGCATGGCTGAATCCTTTACTATGAAATTTAATAAATTATTCATCTTCTCTATTTTTTTGGAAATAATTTAACCATAGTTTTTGAAAGATCAATTGGGTTCCTTGGTTTTATTTGTTCGATAAAATCTTTCAAAACTTTATAAGTTAATTCTCCTGATAAATCAAAATCATTATTATCAACAGATTTTACCTGATCAATTAATCCCGGATTATCTTTCATATAAGTAACAGCATCAGAAATACTCATAATAACATCTTCATCCTTATTAACAACCCTCTCAGGTGAACATTTCTCTTGAATCAACTCAGGCTTCTTAAAAGCTTCTTTTTCCGTTAATGGATATTCATGAATACCATTCTTATCAATAATACCCTGCTTCATCATAATACTCGGAGTATTACGAATCATATGATTATAATAATCTAACTGTAAAGACGGATAATCACTAGGTTTACTCATAGAGAAATGCTTAGCCATACCCAACATCTTATCCATATTCTTAAACCACTTATCCTTATTTTTTGCCCCGTAAACTAAATCATCCATCAATCCACCTATAGTAGTAGTAATAATAAACTTAATACCCATATAGAATATACTCACAGACTGATTATAACGGCCCGGGAATATCCTTTGACAATTCGCGGTAACAGTTGCACTCTCACTCTCCATCTCTTTCTTAATACACCTAAAAGTATTATCATCAACAACAATACTAAAT
>Ga0070729_10005644_pt1 | contig 12787 bp, 10 predicted proteins | sample tdDd472_FD_66725 | JGI IMG/M metagenome (GOLD analysis project Ga0070729, IMG submission 66725) | Marine sediment microbial communities from the Atlantic coast under amendment with organic carbon and nitrate - tdDd47.2 | ecosystem: Environmental > Aquatic > Marine > Coastal > Sediment | place...
TGCTTGGTCAGCATGTAGTAGATCACGGCGCGGTACTTGTTGCGCTCGGACTTGCCGTAGGTTTCGATCGCCTTGTCGATGGCGCCCATCAGCTCCGGCCCGTCCGGCAGGCCCAGCTTTTTCATCAGGAAATTTTCCTTGACGGTCTCCAGCTCGCTGGGCTGGCTGCCGGCCACGGTCGAGGCATCGGCGTTGTAGATCGACGGGCCGCAGCCGATGGTGACCTTGGTCAACAGGTCCATATCGGGCGTCATGCCGCATTTCTTCTCAAGATCTTCCGCGTATTTGGCAATCAGGTCATCGCGCTTACCCATCAGTTTTCTCCCATCGTGTCCGGTCTTTTTAACCATTGTATCGGCGCCAAGATATCCTGGGGCCGTTCAGGGGAGGTTACCGGCGTTTCCGGGCGGCACAAAGGGATTTTTCCGGCTTTCTTCCCCGTCGGTCCCCGCAACGGGAAACGCCGCGCAGCCGGGGCCGCGCGGCGTCGAAATCGCTCGTCTGCCGGCAGATCAGTAGCGGTAATGCTCGGGCTTGAACGGGCCCTCCGGCGGCACCCCGATATATTCGGCCTGTTCCGCGCTCAGCTGGGTCAGTTTCACGCCGATCTTGGCCAGATGGAGGCGGGCGACCTTTTCATCCAGATGCTTGGGCAGGATGTAGACCTCGTTCTTGTACTGATCGCCGCGGGTAAAGAGCTCGATCTGCGCCAGAACCTGGTTGGTGAAGCTGGCCGACATCACGAAGCTGGGGTGCCCGGTGGCATTGCCGAGGTTCAAAAGACGCCCCTCGCTGAGCAGGATGATCCGGTTGCCCGAGGGCATCTCGATCATGTCCACCTGGTCCTTGATGTTGGTCCATTTGTGGTTCTTCAGCCCGGCAATCTGGATCTCGTTGTCGAAATGGCCGATGTTGCCGACGATCGCCATGTCCTTCATCGCGCGCATATGCTCGATGCGGATGATGTCCTTGTTGCCGGTGGTGGTGACGAAGATGTCGGCCGACGCGACCTCATCTTCAAGCAGCACGACCTCAAAGCCGTCCATCGCCGCCTGCAGGGCGCAGATCGGATCGACTTCGGTGACCTTGACCCGCGCGCCGGCACCGCGCAGCGAGGCGGCCGAGCCCTTGCCGACATCGCCATAACCGCAGACCACTGCGACCTTGCCGGCCATCATGGTGTCGGTGGCGCGGCGAATGCCGTCGACCAGCGATTCCTTGCAGCCATACTTGTTGTCGAACTTCGACTTGGTGACGCTGTCGTTGACGTTGATGGCGGGGAACGGCAGGTGCCCTTTCTCCATCATATGATACAGGCGATGCACCCCGGTCGTGGTCTCTTCCGACACGCCCTGGATCAGGTGGCGCTGCTTGACGAACCAACCGGGGCTCTTCTCCATCCGCTTGCGGATCTGGGCGAACAGCGCGACCTCTTCCTCGCTGGTCGGGGTCGCGATCAGGTCGGTCTCGCCCTCTTCCACCCGCGCGCCCATCAGGATGTAAAGCGTGGCGTCACCGCCATCGTCGAGGATCATGTTGGCGCCACCCTCGGCAAAGTCGAAGATACGGTCGGCGTAGTCCCAGTATTCCTCCAGCGTCTCGCCCTTGACGGCGAACACCGGAACGCCGCTGGCGGCGATGGCGGCGGCGGCATGGTCCTGGGTCGAGAAGATGTTGCACGACGCCCAGCGGACATCGGCGCCAAGTGCCACCAGGGTTTCGATCAGGACGGCGGTCTGGATCGTCATGTGCAACGATCCCGCGATCCGCGCGCCCTTCAGCGGCTGCGCGGCGCCGTACTCCTCGCGCAGGGCCATCAGACCCGGCATCTCGGTTTCCGCGATGTCCAGCTCCTTGCGGCCGAAATCGGCGAGCGCAATGTCCTTGACGATGTAATCGGTTGCCATGTGTGTCATTCCCTGAATGCAGTATTTGGCCCGGCTGATACCACCCGGGCGGCAGAGGAACAATGCCTGTGGCCGCAGACTGCCCGACCTGTGGCAAAGCGCCGTTGCGCCGCGCCGCCTGAACGGTCAAAAAGCGGGCGACCGCGACCTCGAACCCGATGGTGACCCCGATGAAACAGCCCCGCGCCTGGCAACGCATGCTCTCCGGCCGCCGCCTGGATCTGCTGGACCCGACCCCGGTGGACATCGAGATCGAGGATATCGCCCATGGCCTCGCCTTCGTGGCGCGCTGGAACGGGCAGACGCGGGGCGATTACGCCTATTCCGTGGCCGAGCATTCGCTGCTGGTCGAGGATCTGTTCGGCCGCATCGCCCCCGAGGCGCCGTTGAAATGGCGGTTGGCCGCATTGTTGCACGATGCGCCGGAGTACGTGATCGGCGACATGATCTCGCCGGTCAAGGCAGCGGTCGGGCCCGGCTATGGCGAGCTGGACGCGCGGCTGGCGGCGGCGATCCATATCCGCTTCGGCCTGCCGGCGACGATCCCGGTCAAGGTGAAACGCCAGATAAAGAAGGCCGACCGTATCAGCGCCTGGATGGAGGCGGTCCGGATCGCCGGATTCGCCGAGCGCGAGGCGGACCGGTTCTTTGGCAAGCCCGACAGGGGGCTGACCGAGGGGCTCGACATTCACCTGCGCCCACCGAAAGAGGTGCGCGCGGCCTATACCGCGAGGCACGCGGCCCTGCTCGCCGAGCTTCGCTAAGAGGCGCTTTCGCCGGTGGTTTCGGTGCGTGCGGCGCGTCGGGCCTGGCGCAGGGCTTGAACGCGGGCCTGCTTGTAGTGGGGCGACTCGACAAAGGCCTCGTTCCCGCCCAGCCCCTTGTCGGACAGGATCTCCTGCCGCTCCGCCTCGCTCAGCACGGGCCAGTCCAGCCCCTTGCGCACGAATCCCGTCTCGCCCAGCGCCCGGCCCAGCGCCGCATGGTTCAGCTCGCCGAACGACAGCCGGTTCGATTTCTTCTGCTTGGCCTTGACCCATTCGGTGCGCAATGCCTCGATCACCACCGGGTTGGAGCCGCAGAAATGCGCCACGTTCTGCGCCAACAGGTTGTTCGCCCCCGACCGGCGCCGCAGAATCATCGCCACCGGCTGATCGGCCCGGCCCACCATGGCAAACAGATGCAGCGCCGAACCATCCGCCGCGATCACCCGCTTCGCCGCCTTGTAGCGGGCCAGCTGGGTAGCGATGTCGTGGTTTTGTGGATGAAAGATCTCGTATCCCTCATCCATCAGCAATTCTTCCAGCCGCTCCTCGCCCAAAAGCCCGCCCTTGCCGAGCCCCAGTTGCGAGCGCGAGATATAGATTTTGTCCGGCCCGTCCGGCGTCACGTCCAGCGCGAACCGCGAATGGATCGCATCGCGGAACTTCTGCGTGCCGGCGGTGATCTTGCCCAGGCCAAATCCCTGACCGGGCACCACCAGCTCCTCCACCCTTGTTGCTTCGGCGGCCACCTTGATCGGCAGGCCGGGCGCCATCAGCCCGATGAAATCGGACTGGAATCCGCGCACGCTCTCGCCGACGCGGGGGCGTTTGGGAATGAACAGGATACCATCCACCGGGGCGTCGAGATGTGCCAGTGCCCAGAGCCGCGCGGTGCTTTCCACCAGGAAATGCCCGAAATGCGCCCAGAGCACCCCACCCCAGAGCCAGCGGCCCGGCAGGGTCGCCATAACCCCATCGGGCTTCGGCGGCTCGGTGGTCAGCGGCCGGTACTTGCGCCAGAGCGCGCCCTGCGGGCAATAGCGCCCGTCACTGTCCAGAACGCCCGCCGGCTGGACAAAAGCGCTTTCTTCCGGCGGCACGACGGTGGCGCCCGTGAGCGTGACGATCTGTTCCGACCAGCCGCCATCGGGCAGCGGTTGGCTCTCGGGTCCCAGTGGATCCGCGTCTGTCATCACCGATCCCTCAGCGCGGGCTGCGCTTGGCCAGAATGCGTTGCAAGGTGCGCCGGTGCATGTTCAGCCGCCGCGCGGTCTCGCTGACGTTGCGGTCGCACAGCTCATAGACCCGCTGGATATGCTCCCAGCGCACGCGATCCGCGCTCATCGGGTTTTCCGGCGGCGGCGGCAACTCGTCGGGCCTGGCCAGCAGCGCGTTGACAATGTCGGTGGCATCCGCCGGCTTCGACAGGTAATCGGTTGCGCCGATCTTGACCGCCGCGACGGCGGTGGCGATGGCGCCGTAGCCGGTCAGAACCACGACCCGGCTGTCGGGCCGTTTCTCGCGCAGCACCTCGACCACATCGAGCCCGTTGCCATCCTCCAGCCGCAGATCGACCACCGCATAGGCCGGCGGCCGCGCCGTGGCGATGGCCTTGCCGGCGGCCACCGATCCGGCCGTCTCGATCTCGAACCCGCGCTTTTCCATCGCCTTGGCCAGCCGCCTCAGAAACGGCTCGTCATCATCGACGAGCAACAGGGATCGGTCCTCCCCGATCTCGCTCAAAGCTGGTCCGGCCATGCGTACTCCTTTGCGGGCTCGCCATATTCTTCATGTCAATGACTAATAGCAGCGCAGGAACAAAGGTCAAACGCCCAAAGCCGCGGCTACATGTTGTCGATAAAACAGCCGATCCCGTCGGCAAGCTGCTCGGGCGTCAGGTCGCGGCGGAAGAACTCGACAAAGCCGTCCTCCGGCAGCACCAGATAGGAAAAGGTGGAGTGGTCGATCAGGTAATATTCCTCGTCCCCCTCCGCCTGGCGCTTGAAATAGGTCTTGTAGGCCTTGCTCGCCGCCTTGACCTGTTCCGGGCTGCCGGTCAGGCCGATCATGCGCTCATGCAGGTTGGCCGCGAAATCGCCGACCACCTCGGGGGTGTCGCGCTCCGGGTCGATCGAGATGAACACCGGGGTCACCATCTTGCCGCGCTCTTCGAGGATGTCGATGGCCTCGGCATTGCGCGAATTGTCCAGCGGGCAGACGTCCGGACAGTAGGTATAGCCGAAGTAGAGCAGCGTCGGGCCGGTGATCACATCGCTGTCCGTCACCGTCCCGCCCTTTGAATTGACCAACTCGAACGGGCCGCCGATCTGGCTGCTGCCGCCTGCGATCTTGGTGGTGCGGCATTGAGCGAACCGGTCGTCATCGCCGGCGGGGCGGCTCACGAACCAGAGGCCGCCCAGAACGACGGCGACGAGAAGGGCGGCAATAATGGCATAGATACGGGTCATGACGGGTCTTTCGAAGCAAGAATTGTTGATCCTTTGGGCCCGGAGACCTATCACCGTCCCCAGCCGATGCAACTGACTTAGGCAATTCATGCCGGAATCCAATGTGGGCATTTGGCGCGGCCAGGAGCGTAGCAGCTGGATCCGGCTGCGCACCCTGATCCTTCTGCGCTGGGTCGCGATCGCGGGCCAGATCGGCGCGATCACCGCCGCCCAGCGCATGTATCACCTGCAGCTTGAGCTGGCGCTGTGCTATCTCGCCATCGGGATTTCGGTCGCCGTCAATATCAGCGCGATGTTCCTGTTCCCCGAGAACAAGAGGCTCTCGGAATTCGAGAACTTCCTGATGGTGCTCTATGATCTGCTGCAACTTGCGTTTCTGCTCTATCTCACCGGCGGGCTGAACAACCCCTTCGCGCTTCTGCTGCTGGCGCCGGTCACGATTTCGGCCAATGTGCTGGGGCTTCGCGCCGCCCTGATCGTCGGCGGCACCGCGATCCTGCTGGTCACGCTTCTGGCCCAGTTCAACCTGCCGCTGCGCACGGCCGAGGGGTTCATTCTGCGCACCCCCGAGATCTTCATCTTCGGCAACTGGGCCGCCATCATCATCGCGGCGGCGTTCATGGGGGCCTATTCGTTTCGCATCAATTCCGAGATGCAGACGATGTCCGAGGCCCTCTCGGCCACCCACATGGCGCTGTCGCGGGAACAGAAGCTGACCGATCTGGGCGGCGTCGTGGCAGCCGCGGCGCATGAGCTCGGCACGCCGCTGGCAACCATAAAGCTCACCAGTTCGGAGCTGATCGAGGAATTGCAGGATCAGCCCGAGTTGCGCGAGGATGCCGAACTGATTCGGCAGCAGGCCGATCGCTGCCGCGACATCCTGCGCGACATGGGCCGCGCCGGGAAAGACGACCTGCACCTGCGCCAGGCCCCGATCAGCGCGGTGCTGCGCGAGGCCGCCGAACCGCACATGCAGCGCGGTAAGGAGATTCATTTCAGCGAACACCCGGGCGAGGGCGCCAACCCTCAGCAGCCGGCGATCCTGCGCTTGCCCGAGGTGATCCACGGGCTGCGCAACCTGATCCAGAACGCGGTGGATTTCGCCGACGCGAACGTCTGGGTCGAGATGAAATGGACCGACGACCAGATCCGGGTCCGGATCATCGACGACGGACACGGATTCCCGCCGCAGGTGATCGGACGTATCGGCGACCCCTTCGTTCGCCGCAGACGAGGAGAGCCGGAAGCCCATGCAAGCACCAACCGGCCCGGCTATGAGGGCATGGGGCTTGGCCTGTTCATCGCCAAGACCCTGCTGGAGCGTTCCGGCGCGTCGCTGAGTTTCTTCAACGGTCTCGATCCCTACAGGACGGTGCCGATCCGCCCCGATCAGAGCGGCGCAATCGTCCAGGTGACCTGGCCACGCAGCAAGATCGACGCGCAACGGGGCGAATTCGCCCTCTCCCCCGGCGCCAATCGTCCGATCGAAATATGACCGGGCGCCGGTCGATTGGGTACAATGGTTAAACGCACGTTAACTTTTTGACCCAAGACTGGCCGACACGCCGGTAACCGGAGACAGCGGCATGATCGACATCACTTTCGGCGAATGGATCGCGCTCGGCGCGATGTGCCTTGTCACGGCGACGCTGGCAGTGCTGTGGCTGACACCGGCGGCCCGCGTACCCGCCTCCGCGCGCGCAGCGCCGGCGGGTTCCGGGCCAAGCCGGGATCCGGTGTTCCTGTTCGACGGCGCCGAATTGATCGACGCCTCCTCGGCCGCGCGGGCAATAGCCGGCGATCCCGGGGACGGCGTCACCTGGCGCGCGCTGCGCGAGGCCCTTCTGCCCAGCTTCCCCAGCTTTCCGCCGGATCCCGCGCAGGTCCGCGACGCCGGCCGCCTCTCGATCCCCTCGCTGGACGGCGACCCGCCGGGCGAGGCGATGTGCGAATGGATCGACGGCATCACGCGGGTGCAGCTGCGCGCCGGTGAACCGATGTCCACAGCCGACCTGCCGCCGCTGGCGCGGGAGCTTGAAATCCTGCGCGCCGCCACCGGCGCCGCCCCCTATCCGGCCTGGCGCGTCGATGACGACGGGCGGGTAACCTGGTGCAACAACGCCTATGCCACGCTGGTCCGCAAGGTGCGCGGCCGCGGCGCCGATACCGCCTATCTGCTGTTCCCGAACCTCTCGGACGATGTCCGCACGCGGCGCAAGCTGCGCCAGTCGGTCACCGTCGAGGGCGAGGGTCACGTCCTGTGGTTCGATGTCTGGGCGATCCGGCAAAAGGACGGTCTGCTCTGCTACGCCATGGACGTGAACGCCGTCGTCGATGCCGAGGCCGCCCAGCGGAACTTTGTCCAGACCCTGACCAAGACCTTCGCGCAGTTGTCCATCGGGCTGGCGATTTTCGACCGCAACCGGCAACTGGCCCTGTTCAACCCCGCGCTGATCGACCTGACAGCGCTGCCGGCCGATTTCCTCTCGGCCCGGCCCAGCCTGCTGAGTTTCTTCGACCGGCTGCGCGACAGCGCGATGATGCCCGAGCCAAAGGATTACAACTCCTGGCGCAAGCAGCTCGCCGACCTGGTCGAGGCCGCGGCCAGCGGCCAGTACCAGGAAACCTGGTCGCTGCCGTCCGGTTCAACCTATTCGGTCAGTGGCCGGCCCCACCCGGATGGCGCTGTCGCCTTCCTGTTCGAGGACATCACCGCCGAGGTCACGCTGACCCGCCGCTTCCGCGCCGAACTGGAACAGAACCAGGCGGTCCTGGATGCGCTGGACCGGGCCATCGCGGTCTTTGCGCCCGACGGCACGCTGACATTCTGCAACGCCGGCTACCGGGACCTTTGGGGGGTGGACCCCGACAGCAGCTTTGCCCAGTTCACCGTGGTCGATGCCACGCGCGGCTGGCAGGACAGGTGCCTTGCGACCCCCATGTGGGGCGAGTTGCGCGATTTCGTCTCCTCGCGCGAAAACCGCTCCGACTGGCGCGCCGAGGTGCGAATGCGCGACGGACGGCTGCTCGACGGCACGGTGCGCCCGATCCAGAACGGCGCCACCATGGTCGAATTCGTCGTCGCTCCATCCCCCGCCGCCGCGACCGGAACTGTCGCGCAACCGGCGGACACTGCGGGCGGCTGAACCCGCTTGCGGCCCGGCGGGCGCAGCGCCATTGTGGCGCCATGATCCGATCGCCGCTATCCGTCACGCTCGACTCGCCCGGGGCGACCGCCCGCCTGGCCCGGCGTCTGGGCGCGCTGCTGCACCCCGGCGATTGCCTGCTGCTTGACGGCCCGATCGGCGCCGGCAAAACCCATTTCGCCCGCGCCCTGATCCAGCCGCTGCTGGAAATGCCCGAAGATATCCCCTCGCCCACCTTCACCCTGGTGCAGACCTACGAGACCTCCGCCGGTGCGCTCTGGCACGCCGATCTCTACCGGCTCTCCGCCCCCGAGGAGATCGAGGAACTGGGTCTGGCCGAGGCGATGGAACAGGCGATCTGCGTGATCGAATGGCCGGAAAAGCTGGGCCCGCTCACGCCGCAGGACGCCCTGCATATCACCTTTCAGGTCGACGCCACCGACGAAAACCGCCGCCACCTCTCGCTCAGCTGGTCGGCGCCGCGCTGGGCCGGGGTTCTGGACCAACTGGATGACACCCCCGATGACTGATCGCACCGCCCTCGCCGACAGCTTTCTCGCCACCACCGACTGGTCGCAGGCCACCCGGGCGCCGCTGGCCGGCGATGCCTCCAACCGCCGGTACGAGCGGCTGACCGATCCGGCCACCGGGCAGACCGCTGTGCTGATGGACGCCCCGCCCGACAGGGGCGAGGACGTGCGCCCCTTCACCGCCATCGCGCACTACCTGCGCGATCAGGGGTTGAGCGCACCGCAGATCCTCGCCGAAGATGCCGAAACCGGCTTTCTGCTGTTGGAGGACCTGGGCGATGCGCTGTTCGCCCGGGTGCTGGCCGCCGATCCGACCCCCGAGCGCCAGCTTTACGAGGCCGCGACGCAGGTTCTGATCACGCTCTTCAATGCCCCCCTGCCCGATCTGCCCTCCTACGGCCCCCATCTGATGGCCGAACTGTCCGGCCTTGCCTTCAGCAAGTACCGGATGGGGATCGCGGGCGACGATGGCGGAGCGGCCTTTGCCCGGTTCCTGCCCCGGTTCGAAGATGTCCTGCGCCAGACCACCGGCGGGCGTCAGGTCGTGGCGCTGCGCGACTACCACGCCGAGAACCTGATCTGGCTGCCCGACCGCGCCGGCCCCGCCCGGGTCGGGCTGCTGGATTTCCAGGACGCGATGCTGGGCCACCCCGCCTATGACCTCGTCTCGCTGTTGCAGGACATCCGCCGCGACGTCCCGGCCGGGATCGAGATCGCGATGACGGAACTGTATATTTCTGCCACCGGATTGGACGATCACGCCTTTCGCACCGCCTATGCGGTGCTGGGCGCCCAGCGCAATCTGCGCATCCTCGGGGTCTTTGCCCGGCTCGCCACCGATTACGGCAAGCCGCACTACCTCAACCTGATCCCGGCGGTCTGGGCGCATCTTGTGCGCGATCTGGATCACCCCGCACTGGCCCCGGTGGCCGAACTGCTGCTCGAGGCGCTGCCGGCCCCCACCCCCGAGGCGCTGGACAGGCTGAGGCCGGCATGACCGCGCGCCCCGAGGCCGCCATGCTATTCGCCGCCGGGTTCGGCACCCGCATGGGCGATCTGACCCGCGACCGCCCCAAACCGCTGGTCGAGGTGGCGGGCCGGCCGCTGATCGACCATGCGCTGGATCTGATTCGCCCGCTGGGCTTGCCCCGCGTGGTGGCGAACCTGCACTACAAGCCCGAGATGCTGCGCGCGCACCTGGAACCAATGGGTATCGCGCTGTCGCAGGAGACGCCGAACATCCTCGATACCGGCGGCGGGTTGCGCGCCGCGCGTTCGCTGCTGGGTCCGGGGCCGGTCTTTACCCTCAATACCGATGCGATCTGGGCCGGGCCCAATCCGCTGGACCTGCTGCGCGCGGGATGGGACACCGCCAGGATGGACGCGCTGCTGATCTGCGTTCCACCAGGGCGGGCGCGGGGCCGCAGCGGCGCGGGCGACTTCGCCATGGAGGCGGACGGGCGCATCGCCCGCGGGCCCGGCCTGATCTACGGCGGCGCGCAGATCATCCGGACCGACCTGCTGGACGAGATCGAGGAAGAGGTGTTCTCGCTCAACCGGGTCTGGGACAGGATGCTGGCGCGCGGGCGCCTGTTCGCGCTGGAATACCCCGGCCACTGGTGCGACGTGGGCCATCCCGGCGGCATCGCTCTGGCCGAAACGCTGCTGGCGGAGGCCGGGAATGTTTGAGCCTGGCCCGACCCCCCGCGTCTTTGCCCTGCCGCCCGGCGTGGATTTCCCGCGCGCACTGGTCGAGGGGCTCTGCGCCCGGCTGGACGGGCAGCCGCCCGAGGCGCTGGCCCGGGTGCAACTGGTGGTCAACACCCGCCGCATGGCCCGCCGCGTCCGGGCGATTTTCGACGCCGGTCCGCCGCGCCTGTTGCCGCGCCAGTCGCTGGTCACCGACCTCGGCGAGAGCGGCGCGATGGACCGGCTGCCCCCCGCGATCCCGCCGCTGCGGCGGCGGCTGGAGCTAACCCAGCTGATTTCAAAACTGCTCGACCGTCAGCCCGACCTCGCCGCACGTGCCTCGCTCTACGATCTGGCCGACAGCCTCGCCACCCTGATCGACGAGATGCAGGGCGAGGGGGTGTCGCCGCAGGACATCCGTGCCCTAGACGTCAGCGACCTGTCGGGCCATTGGGCGCGGGCGCAGGCCTTCATCGGGATCGCCGACGATCTGATCGGCAGCGACACGGACGCGCTTGACGCGCAGGCCCGCCAGCGCCGGGTGGTCGAGGGGCTGATCGCCCGCTGGCAGGCGGCACCGCCGGAGCACCCGGTGATCCTGGCCGGCTCCACCGGGTCGCGGGGCACCACCTTGATGCTGATGCAGGCGGTGGCGCGGCTGCCACGGGGCGCGGTCGTGCTGCCCGGCTTTGATTTCGACCAGCCCGACCCGGTATGGCAGGGGCTGGAGCGCGCGCTGACCTCCGAGGATCACCCGCAGTACCGCTTTCGCAAGCTGATGGACGCGCTGGAGATTGCGCCCACGGACATCCGGCGCTGGACCGAGACGCCGCCGCCCGCGCCGGAGCGTAACCGGCTGGTCTCGCTCGCCCTGCGCCCGGCCCCGGTGACCGACGCCTGGATGGCCGAGGGACCGGGGCTGACCGGGCTGGACCGGGCCACCGCCGATCTCACGCTGGTCGAGGCCGCCGGCCCGCGGGACGAGGCGCTGGCGATCGCCCTGCGCCTGCGCGAGGCGGCGGAAACCGGGCAGTCGGCGGCGCTGATCACGCCCGACCGGATGCTGACGCGGCAGGTTGCGGCGGCACTGGAACGCTGGAACATCGTGCCCGACGACAGCGCCGGGCAACCGCTGCACCTGTCACCGCCGGGCCGGTTCCTGCGCCACGTGGCCGAGCTTTTCGCCGCGCGGCTGACCAGCGAGGCCCTGCTGACGCTTCTGAAACACCCGCTGTGCCATGACGGGGCCGGGCGGGGAGACCACCTGCGCCACACCCGCGACCTGGAGCTGGACCTGCGCCGCAACGGCCCTGCCTTTCCCGATGCCGAGGGGCTGGCCCGCTTTGCCGCCCGCCGAGGGGATGCGGCGCTGGCGGGCTGGTGCGACTGGATCGGCGCCTGTTTCCTCGACCCGCCCCGCCCCGGGGCGCGGCCGCTGTCCGATTGGGTCGCCGATTTGCGCGCCCTGGCCGAACGGATCGCCGCCGGCAGCGCGGCCGAGGGCGCCGGCACGCTCTGGCACAGGAACGCCGGGCAGAAGGCGTTGCAGGTGATCGAGGCGCTGGAACGCGAGGCCGGGCACGGCGGCGCGATGACCGCCCGCGACTTTGCCGATCTGCTGGCCGCGCTTCTGCAGGGCGAGGAGGTGCGCGACCGCGACGCCGGTTTCACCGGCATCATGATCTGGGGCACGCTGGAAGCGCGGGTGATGGGTGCCGATCTGCTGATCCTCGGCGGGCTGAACGAGGGCAGCTGGCCCGAGGCCGCGCGCCCCGACCCCTGGCTGAACCGGCAGATGCGCGACCGCGCCGGTCTGTTGCTGCCGGAACGGCGGATCGGGCTTTCGGCGCATGATTTCCAACAGGCGATCGCCGCGCCCGAGGTCTGGCTGACCCGCGCGCAACGCTCGGACGATGCCGAGACCGTGCCGTCGCGCTGGCTGAACCGGCTGACCAACCTGTTGGCGGGCCTGCCGGATAAGGGCGGGCCGCAGGCGCTGGACGACATGCGGGCCCGCGGGCGCACCTACCTGTCCTGGGCCGAGGCGCTGGAACAGGCCAGCCCGGTGCCCCCGGCGCCGCGCCCCTCGCCGCGCCCGCCGGTTGCGGCGCGCCCCGACCGGCTGAACGTCACCGAGATCAAGCGGCTGATCCGCGATCCCTACGCGGTCTATGCCCGGCGGGTGCTGCGGCTGTCGGCGCTGGATCCGCTGGTGCAGGAACCCGATCCGCTCTTGCGCGGCACCGTGCTGCACGAGGTATTCGAGCGTTTCGTCCGCGACGA
>Ga0070729_10005651_pt1 | contig 12776 bp, 10 predicted proteins | sample tdDd472_FD_66725 | JGI IMG/M metagenome (GOLD analysis project Ga0070729, IMG submission 66725) | Marine sediment microbial communities from the Atlantic coast under amendment with organic carbon and nitrate - tdDd47.2 | ecosystem: Environmental > Aquatic > Marine > Coastal > Sediment | place...
GACAACGAACAGGTCCGCGAAGTCGAGGAAGTTGCGACCGGTCCGACGGCAGTGCCAGAGCGCACCGAGCGTGCCCCCCAGCAGGATCCCGTGTGTCGACATGCCACCCAGCCACACCGCGGGAATGTGCCACAGGTGCTCCCCGTAGTACGCCCACTCGTAGAAGAAGACCTCGACCAATCGCCCGCCGAGCAGCACCCCGGTGCCGAGCCGCAACACAAGGTCGTAGACCTCCCCCGGCGCCATGCGCTGCCGCTTCATCCAGAAGAAGACGCCGAGAAAGCCGAGTGTGTAGCTCAGCCCGTACCACCACAGATAGAACGGACCCAACTTCGCGATCACCGGATCGATCGAGTGGACATACGTCGCAATCATCGCTCTGCATCGATTCTGCTCCCATCCGACTCCGATCGCGAGCTACTTGCGCGAATCGATGGGCCTAAAGCGGCGAATTGACGGAGCGGCCGCGTTGGGCCGAAGCCTAGCCTGCAATATTCATGACGCCGCGGGAGCAACGGGCGAAACTATCCGCACGCGGCATGCTCCCGTCGAAAGAGCGCACGTTCGAAGTCCTGGGGGCTGTTCTGGACGAGAACAGGTTGTCGAGCCGAATGGAGTTCACTGAGCCGCTTGGCGGAAGCTGGCTCAAGAAGAGCCCTCGACGACAAGCGGCGACGTGTTTTTGGTGGCCGGGCGCCCCAACCCAGCCACGGCTTGCCGTGCATGGGTTGGGGCGCCCATGCACCAGCAACACCGGCCGGTCAGAAACCGCGTCGTCATGAATAGTGCAGGCTAGACGGACGCTTGCCGGTCGAGGCGCTTGAGGTAGAAGGCGACCGACAGGATGGACGCACCGCTGAAGAGCAGGCTGATGCCTACGATCATCCCGATGATCGCGAAGCTCTTGTCGGGCCATCCCGCGAGGACCGCGCCGCCGAGCACCGCCGTGACCCCGCCGTCCATCAGCATCCACACCCAAACCGGATCCGGCCGGACGTACAGCGCGCCCATGACCTTGAGCCCGCCCTGCACGAGAAAGAAGATGGCGAGGATCAGCGTGATCGCATCCACGCCCGCGTCGGTCTGGAAAATGAACAGCCCGCCGCAGATCGTCATCATGACTCCGGTCAGCACCGTCGGCCCGATGGCGCGGACACCGCGCATTTGGAGTGCGCTCGCCACGTTTGCGATGCCCCCCAACAGGAACAGCAACCCGATCGCTGCCACGACAAAGCGACTCGTGAAGTACGGAGCGGCGATGCCGACCACGCCAGCGAGGAGCAAGACGATGCCAAGGCCGAGCACCCAACGCCAGTTGCGAGCGAGTTCCGGAGTCGCTTGAGTCATGGATTCGATTGTCGGGCGGTGCGGGCGGAATTGCAAAGACGAAGCGAGCAGAGCGCGCGGGGAAGCCCGTCTACAGACAAGTGCGTCGCGGAGCGGCGCGCGTAGGCAGTAGGCAGTAGGCAGTAGGCAGTAGGCAGTAGGCGGTTTGCGGTTTGCGGTCGCAGCCAGCCACGGGAAGGCATCGGGTGACTGCTAGGCGGGCGAACTCCGGCTTCCGGCCGTGAACCGTGAACTGCAAACCGCAAGCTGCCTGCAACCGGCGCTCTCCGGCCTCTCAGCAAGCCGCTCACCACCTCAATACAGCGTCCGCTGGACCGACTTTCCGCCGTTCTGTTCGGCGACGCGCTTGAGCAGGTCGATGTGTTCGCCTCCGTCGACGGTGCGCACCACGGAGACGGTGTGGATGGTCGCCTTCACCTTGGCGTTGAGGCGCTTGAGTTCGCTCAGGATGTCCCGCGGAAACCGTTTCCGGCCGCGATTGGGGGCGCCGTCCGAGATCACGAACATCTCATCCGGGTCGAACCGCAGCCCCAGCTCCATGGCGTCGAACAGATTCGTGTAGCTCTTGATCTCGAGTTCCTTGAGCTCCTGGACGAGCAGCGCCTTCGTGACCGCATCGGCGGAGCTCATGCGGCCGCGCCACGGCATCACGTTCTCGTTGAAGAAGACGACCTCGAACTGCGTGCGCGGCGGCAGCCCCTTGATCGACTGCACCAGTTGCGCGAGTGCGACGGGGAGTTTCTTGCGCATCGATGCGCTGATGTCGAAAACGTAGACCACCTTGCGCCCGCGAATCGGCATACCGAAGAAGTACGAGCGCACGGGCGCGACGGTCTCCTCCGGCGTCACCGTGCGCGTCTCGGGGCGATGTTTGTTGACCTTCTCCGCCTCGGCGATCGCCTTGTCGAGCGACTCGGACTGCTTGCGCGTCTTCCACCACGTCTTCCACGAGATCGCATCCCGCCCGAAGCGCTTCCCCGACTTCAGCGCGAGGATTTCGAACGCCGCCGCCTGCACGGCGGGGTCCTTGATGTCGAGCAAGCGGATACAAAGCGGAAGGACGCCGGGCTTCGAGTCCCGACGAAGCGCTTCGACCACGGTCGCGTGGACGACCCAATTGTCGACCATGTCGGCGCGAGTCCGGACGAACGCGCGCGCCTTGTCGCCCGGCACCGCGCACGCCATCCGCAGATAGACCGCCCGCTGGACCACGTCCTCTTCGGGCGTCTCGCGAAAGTTCGCGGTGAGCGTATCGAACCACACCGGAGGCGCTTGCGCGAACGCCGCTTCCAGCGCTGCGAGCACGCGGTCGTCCCGCTCCTTGCGCAGTCGCTTCAAAAATCGCGCGTATACCTTGTCGTCCTTCAGGCGGGCTAACGCCCTCACCGCGAGTGTCCGGTCCGAACCCAGCGACTTCGACGACAGGTAGGTCGATAGCACGCGCGCCATCTTGGCCTTGTGCCCGGGATTGGCTGGTGCGACGCGCCCGTCGGCCAGACTCTCCAGCGCCTCGCGACGATCGCTGCGGCCCCCGTCCTTGGCGGTACGCAGGACGCGCCCGAACTCGTCCGCGAAGCCGGAGCCGGCGAGCAGCAGGAGCACAAGCGTCGTCATCCCTTTCATGCCTGTTTTCCAACGTACCCGAGGACGCCGATTCAGCGACTTCGACCGCCTCGATCTGCTAAAAGTGACGGAATGACCGACGAAGCTCCCCAGACACGGCGCAGGCGCATCCGCATCCTGCTGACGTTTCTGGTCCTCATCTTCGTTTTGGTCTGGGCCTTCCGGGCGGTGCTGATGCCTTTCCTGGTGGCGATTTTCTTCGCCTACCTGATCGACCCGGTCGTCGAACGCATGGCCACGTGGCGCATCGGTGGGCGGTATTCGATCGGCCGCGGCGGATCGATCGTACTGATCTACCTCATCCTCATCAGCCTCTTCACGGTCGGATTCATCTACGCGATCCCGGCGGTCGGCCGCCAGGTGCGGGAGCTGCAGGAGGACCTGCCCAAGGCAATGGTCCGCGCCGACGAAATGCTGACGACGGCGCAACACAAGTGGGACGCCCTGATCGGCAACGATGCCGCCGAAGGCGTGAATCCCGAGACGGAGGCGACCCCGGCGACGGTGATTCCCCCGGAGCGTGGGCGGGCGCATCTCGTCCTGAAGAACGGCGACGAGTTGACCGGACGAGTATTGGAGGAGACCGACTCTCACTACTGGGTCCTCGTCGGAGAGGAACCGCACCGCGTCGAAGCGGACGACCTCGAGTCGATCGTCTGGCTCGACGGCCTGTGGCACGGCGGTTTTCGGACCCTCGCGCAACGTGGCACGCAGTACGTCCAGCGCAACTTGAACGCGCTGCTCGGATTCGCTGTCGGGTTCGCGAGGGCGCTCCTGTCGGCGTTCACCCACATCGTGCTGATCATGATGATCGCGGCCTTCATGATCATCGACCGCGAACGGATCGTAGCGTTCATCCATCAGCTGCCGCCGCCCCACTACCGTGAGAAGGCCGAGCGCCTGCGCGAGTACTTCGACCGCGGCCTCGCCGGCGTAATTCGCGGGCAACTGCTGATCTGTCTCGTGAACGGCGTGCTCACGTGGATCGGACTGGCGATGTTCGGCGTGCGGTACGCGTCGCTGTTGGCGCTCATTGCCGGGGTCTTCAGCCTGATCCCCGTCTTTGGAACGGTCATGTCGACGGTCCCGATCGTGTTGATCGCCTGGGGAGCCGGCAGCTTCAAGACCGGCATGTTCGCGCTGGGCTGGATCCTGCTGATCCACTTCGTCGAGGCGAACTTTCTCAATCCGAAGATCATGGGCGGCGCGAGCAAGATCCACCCGGTCGTCATCTTCTTCGCACTCCTCGCCGGGGAACACGCGTACGGCGTCGTCGGCGCCCTGCTGGCCGTGCCGACCGCATCCCTGGTGCAGTCCGCGTTCCAGTTCTTCGTGCTCGACCGCCAGACCGAACCCGCTCCCGAGACGGCATGACGTTCGACTTCGACGAGCCGTTGGACCGGCGCGCCTCGGGGTCGGAGAAGTGGGACGAAGCAGTCCTTGAGCGCATCTTCGGTCGCAAGGATGTGCTGCCGCTCTGGGTGGCGGACATGGACTTCCGATCGCCGCCCGCTGCGGCGCGCACGCTGCAGGAGCATGCGCACGCCGGCGAGTTCGGTTATCGCCTCGAATCGAACGACCTGCTGCCCGCCATCGCGGACTGGTATCGCACGCGTCACGACATGCCGGTGGATCCCGCCCACCTGATCCAGACGCCGGGCGTCATGTCGGGCATTGCGGCGTCGATCCAACTGCTTTCGAAGGGCGGCGATGGAGTGATCATCCAGCCGCCGGTGTTCTTCGAGTTCGACAAGTACGTTCGCGTGAACCACCGGCGGGTTGTCGAAAATCCGTTGCGGCTGCACGAGGGTCGCTACACCTTCGACCTCGATGACCTCGAAACGAAGGCGGCCGACCCCGCGACCGCGCTGCTGATCCTGTGCAACCCGCACAATCCAGTGGGAAGGGCGTGGACGAAAGAGGAGCTCACCGGGCTCTCGGCCGTCTGCCGAAAACACGGCGTCCGCATCATCTCGGACGAAATCTACGGCGACGTTGTGTTCGCCCCCCACCGCTTCGTTCCGATGGCGCAAGTCGATGATTCGGTGGTCACCTGCTTCTCCCCCGCGAAGACATTCAACGTCGGCGGCATCGTCGGTGGCTTGCTGCACACCCCGGAGGATCGATTGGCCGCGCAGTGCCGCGCCCTCCTCGATTCGCTCGCGCTTACAAAGACGAACGACGTGGCCAATGCGGTGACCCATGCGGTCTATCGCGAAGGCGCACCGTGGCTCGACGAGGTGATGAACTACCTTGCGGAAAACGTGAACTACGCGCGGCAACGCATCGATGCACTGCCCGGCGTCAAGCTCATCGAGCCCGACGCGACGTTCCTGCTTTGGCTCGACCTTCACGAAGCGGCTTCCGACGTTCCCGATTTGCTCGTGAACCGCGCGCAACTGGCGCTCGGCCACGGGGCGCTTTACGGGACGGGCGGAATCGGCTTCGCCCGCATGTGCATCGCTTGCCCGCGTTCGATCCTCGCGGAAGCGTTCGATCGGCTCGAGCGTGCGCTGTCCAGCTAGGCCTGCGCGCGTCGGCCGAAGCTATCGACAATCGTCGCACTGAACGACGCGGGGAACAGCACGAGCAACGTCCGCTTGATCGCCAGGGCCGGGTCGGTAGCGATGGGCCACTTCCCGACGACGATCAGCAGGAGGGCACAAACCGCGAAGGTAAGCAGCTGCACCAGCCCGAGTCGAATCAGGACGGACGACCAGTTCTTGCGGAACCCGCCGGCCTGAAATGCGTGCGAGCCGTACCAGCCGATCACCACCCCGGTGCCGGCCCACAGCAGCAGTGCGCTCATCCAGGTGATCGACTCTCCCAGATTCCAGACCTCTTCGGTAACGGCCAGCGGGTAGGCAATCGGAACCGCCCCGACCAGCATCTCCGCGAGATCGCCTCCGTGGATCTTGCTCGTGTCTGCCAAACCGCGCGACTCGCTTCCTAGGCCGTCCAGATGCGCATGGAGTTGGTTTTCGTGCCCTTCTTCCAGAGCGGCGAGCCGTAGACGATGACGACGTGCTCGCCCTCGTTGAGGCGGCCGAGTTCGCGCAACTCCGCGAGCGTGGACTCGATCTGCTCTGTCGGATCGGCTTCCGCTTCGGTGACGAACGCGTTGACGCCCCACATCAGCGCGCAGCGACGCCGCACGACCGGGTCCGGCGAGAACGAGAGCAACGGAACACTCGGCCGATTCGCGCTGATCAGTCGAGCCGTGCGACCGGATCCCGTAAACGCGAGAATCGCCTTGGCACCGATGCGCGCGGCGACGTCGACCGCCGCGTCGCCCACGGCCCAGTCCGAACGGGGATGGGCGGTCTCTCCGGGCGTGGGCAGGGTGAGATCGTGGATCAGGAGCGAGTGCTCCACTGTCTGCACAATGCGCCGCAGGAACCGGACCGCACGAACCGGGTGATCCCCGACCGCCGTCTCGTTGCTCAACATCAGCGCATCGCAGCCGTCGAGGGCAGCGTTTCCGACGTCCGTGAGTTCGGCGCGCGTCGGACGCGGACTGTGAACCATGGACGCCAGAAGTTCGGTCGCGACGATCACAGGCGCGCGTGCGCGGTTGGCGGCCTTGACGATGCGCTTTTGGAGAACCGCCAACTGCTCGGGCGCCATCTCCACGGCGAGATCGCCACGCGCCACCATCAGACCATCGGCTGCCGCCGCGATCTCCTCGATGTTCTCGACCGCCTCCGGGCGCTCGATCTTCGCGATGATCGGAATCCCGTTGCAGAGCTTGCGCGAGGCTTCCACCTCGGCCGCCGTACGCACGAAAGAAAGGGCAAAGACGTCGGTGCCCGCGGCGAGTCCGGCCTTGATGTGTTCCTCGTCGCGGGGCGTCGGGATTCGTGCGGCGACCGGAACTCCCGGAACGTTGATGCCCGCGCGTGCCTTCAAGGTGCCACCCAGCGAGACCTTGGCCACGACGTGGTCGGACTCGACCGACTGGACCCACAGGCGCATGAACCCGTCGGCGAGAAAGATGTCGCTTCCCTCTCGCAGGTGCGGGAGCAGCGCATCGAGTTCGGCCGGGATGTGATCCGGACCACTACCGCCGAGACGGACGATCGCACCCTCGTCGAGTTCGATCGGCCCCGGCAGGTCGCCAATGCGATACTTGATCCCCGGGAGATCGATCAGTACGGCGGGGTCGCGCGACACCCGCGCCGCGGACTCGCGGATCATCGTGACCCAGCGACCGAGATCCTCGGGGTCTACGTGGGACGCATTGATCCGGACGCAGTCGACGCCCTCCTGAAGGAGCTCATCGAGCACATCGGGATCGGCGGTAGCCGGACCGATGGTGGCGGCGAGTTTGACGCGTTCGAGAGGCAGCGGATGGACCATCCCCTCAAAGATATCCGCGTGGACTAGCGGTCACGTTTTCAGCCCCACCCCTGGCCAGTAAACCTTCCAACCATGCCCCGCCCACTCCCAACCACGCGCGCATTCCCCACCTCCCGACACGCTCCAGACTTCCTACGGGTCGCGTCAGCGCCCCAACCGAGAACCTCCTCCCCCGTCAGACTGGGGGTAGGGCGAAGCTTGCGGAGCCCGAAGCGGGGGGCCTGAGCCCGTTGCGCTCGGCCGCCGGCGCCGTGGAAGCGACAGCTTTCACGGACTCAAACGAAGGCCCAATTCGACGACCAACGCCTGCAACCAGGCCCGCGCGGAGTGGACTCCCGCTCGCCGTGCCCCCTTCAAACACTGCGCGCCAAGGGCCGCGTTCACGCGGCCCCGGGGCAAAGCCCCGGCGGGCCCCCGCCCCTAGCTACGCCCTCCGAAATGGGGGTAGGGCGCAGCTTGCGGAGCCCGCAGGGGGCCGTGCCCCCTGAAGAAGCTGGGCCAGAAGCGCGCAGCGCTTCTCGCAGTCGGCGCCGCCAGGCGCAGGCTGCGGCCCCGCGGGGATTATGGGGCGCGTCAGCGACCCAACCCAGATCTTCCTCCCCCGTCAGACTGGGGGTAGGGCGAAGCTTGCGGAGCCCGAAGGGGGCTCGGCCCCCTTCAAACACTGCGCGCCAAGGGCCGCGTTCACGCGGCCCCGGGGCAAAGCCCCGGCGGGCCCCGGCCTTTTATGGGGCGCGTCAGCGACCCATAAAAAGGCTGGGGCCCGCTTGGCGCGGGCCCCATTCGGCAAAAGAGTGGAGGTTTCTGGTTCGCCGGCCGAAGCCGAACCCCCAGAAGGTTGGTGATGGCGAGCATTGCACTCGCCATTGGGCAGATGATCTAAGAACACACTGCGTACCAATCGTCGGAGCGGTCACAACTTTTCCGTAAACCACTACAAACAAGCGTCTTACGCGCTTCCACCCGACCCAGCGACCGGCCAGGCGGCAATCACCGAACCGTAACGATTGTTTACGCTCCGACACGCCGACATACGAACAAGCCCCGCGAGCCCTAGGAATCGACGGCACCGACAGTTTTCTTTCCGCTTCCCGGTCGCACTCGCAATCTGTACGACCAGCCCCGGTGCATGGGTCCTCGGCGTAACTCCGCCACCTCGACGTTACCCGCGCGTAACCCCAAGAGGATTCGCACCAGGGTGTCACCAATTCGCGCCATGAGCCACAAGTCAATGCTGTAAAATTACTTACGTCGATTTAGAGCCCCTCCCCCGGCCCCCGCCCAATAGATATCCACAGAAGTCAGTTCGGGCACACTCTTTGCCTAAGGAGAGGCGGATGGCACTCGTGCTGTCCTCGAATCTGATACCTACCTGTTTCTTCTAAGACCCTGGAGACGAGATTGATGAAGAAGATGTTGCTCTTCGCCGTCGCATTCGCAGCCGTCAGCTTCTTTGCAGCTGAGGACGCGGATGCCCACGGCGGCTCGTTCCGCGGACCGAACGGCGGCGTCCCGCCCGGACTGCGTGAACCGAGCGATCCCGAACCGCCCCCGCCGCCGCCGACCGACCCCGGAACACCCGGTGGTCCGACGACGCCGAGCGGCCCCGGTGGCCCGGCCACCCCGGACGATCCCGGACGTTCCACGCCTGGCGATTCCAACCCGCCGCCCCCGACCGGTCCCGCCAACGGACCGAAGAAGCCGACCACGACGAAGTCCCTGACGTTCGAGTCCTGGCGCTTCTGGTGGGCCTACAACAGCGACGACATCCTGAACCTGAAGTCTCACATCTACGGTTCGCAGACGTCGTCCGCGTCGCCCCTCTTCTTCACCTCGAAAGCCGATGAAGCGAACCGTCGCAACGCCCAGCGTCCGACCGAGCGCGCCATCGTCCAGAAGATCATTCCCGCCCTGCAGCGTTCGCTGAACCGTCCGAAGGACCACGAAGACATCCATGGTGGTGCACTCGTGGCGCTCGGCAAGGTCGGCACGATCGACTTCGTTTCGATCTTCGAGGCGGCCGCGAACAACCGCTTCAAGACCGAGAAGGGCATCAACGTCAAGTTCGGCTACCAGGCGACCGAGTCCGCGGTTCTCGCGCTCGGCCTCCTGCCGAAGCTCGACGCCCGCGGCAAGGCCGAGGTGCGCAAGGTGCTCCTCGACGTCCTCGACAACGAGAAGCTCCGTTCGCGTGAACGCGCTTGGGCTGCCATCTGCTTGGGTCTCCAGCGGGACTCCGAAGCGATCAAGCCGCTGTGGGAGCGCCTCTCGAAGGAGTACAAGGGCAAGGACAAGATGAACCTGCCGGCCGGCATCCTGTGCGGACTCGGCCTGATCGGTGACGATTCGATTCGCCCGCAGCTTGAGGAAGCCCTCAAGTCGGGTCAGATCGAAGGCCGCGAGATCCAGGACCGCATCCGCGCCTACGTGGCTTACGCCATCGGCAAGATCGGCAACCCGGAGAGCCTCGACGTGCTGATGGCTTCGCTCAAGAGCCGCAGCATCGGCCGCGTCGTCAAGCGTTCGATCGCCATCGCGGTCGGAACGTGCGGCGCCAAGGCGACCGACGACATGCAGCAGAAGGCCGTCAAGTCGCTGCAGCGCTTCCTGAACAAGTCGGGCGGCGACCCGAGCGGTGAGAACTTCGCGATCATCGCGCTCAGCCAGATCGGCACCAAGCCGGCACTCGACTCCCTGATCAAGCTCTGCGACGGTGGCAAGTACGGACAGCGTCCCTACGCCGCCCTCGGTCTCGGTACGCACGTCTGGTACAAGGACCGCGCCGCCGAGCGCAAGGAAGGCGAGCCGATGGACAAGGCGATGCGCGGCAAGATCCGTGACACGCTGGTCAAGCTCTCCCAGAAGTACAAGGACTCGGACACGAAGGCGGCGTTCATGGTTGCGCGCGGCCTGCTCAAGGACAAGACCGCCATCGCCGAGTGCGTGAAACTCGTTTCGCGCAAGGGCGACCCGGTGCTGCGCGGCTTCTGCTGCGTCAGCCTCGGCCTCATCGGCGAGTCGAGCGAGAACGTCAAGGACGCTCTCGGCATCGCGATCCAGGAGCGCAAGAGCACCGACCTCCGTCGGGATGCAGCGACCGCCCTCGGTCTGCTGCGCGATGCGGATGCGGTCAAGACGCTCATCGACGAGCTGAAGCGCGCCAAGTCGTTCGCTGTCCAGGGTCAGCTGATCACCGCGATCGGCACCATCGGTGACCACACGGCCATCGACCCGCTGATCGAGATTCTCGACAACACCAACCGTCCCAGCGCGTCGCGCGCCATGGCGGCTGTCGGACTCGGCATGATTGGTGACCTGCTCGAGCTGTCGAAGCTGAGCCGTCTCTCCAAGAACTACAACTACCGCGCGTCCGTTGAGGACCTCGATGAACTCCTGTTCATCCTGTAGTTGAACGAAGAACAGATGGTAGGGCGCTGGTCGAAAGACCAGCGCCCTTTTTTGTTTGGCGCAAGCCCAGTTTGATGGTGCAAGCCGCTCATGCGGCTAGCACGGAACCGATGCAGTTCCATGCGACGGACTCGCGGATGCCGCAAACGCGATTGCGGGCCTCACTGGTACGCGTTTCGCACTTGCGACGCACGTGCGAGCCCGCGCGCTGACCGTTCTCTTCTTTCTCGCGCTTGCGAACAGTGCGTTCGCGCATGGAGGCGGTGGATTTCGCGGGCCGAGCGGCGGCGTTCCGCCGGGACTGCGCGAGCCGCCTCCCGCGCCGCCGCATCCGACTCCGTCGAGCACGGCGTCGGCCGTCACCGGCACCCCACGGCTGCCACGGGCGCTACCCATGTGGTGGGAGCACCACGCAGCGGACATCCTTGATCTCAAACATCATCTCTATGCGCCGAGAATCACACCCAGCTCACCGCTCGTCTGGAGCGGACGCCGGCCATCCCGCAGGGATGCGGAGCGGCCGATGCGCCGCGCCGTTCAGACGGTTGTCATCCCGACGCTCCGAATTGCGCTCGACAATCCGAAGCTGCACCGCGAGATCCGTTATGCGGTAGTCGTAGCGCTCGGACGCCTCGGCGCGATCGAGCACGCGCAGACAGTGCGCGACATCGCGTCCGGCCGCCGTCCATTCGACGGCGGCGCTGAGGCGGCGCTTCTTTCGCTTTCGCTGTTGCGCGGGGAGCCCGGCCACCCGGACAGCAATCGCATGGACTGGTGGATCCGCGGTTTCGCGCAGGATCCAAACCTTGAGCCTCGAACTCGATCCCTTGCATCCTTCCTGGGCGCCACCCCGCTCATCGCGGCGCCGACTCTCGAAAGTCCCGATGGCGTGCGCGCGCGTTTCCTGCTGACCGCCGCACGACAACTCCATACGCGCTGGTTGCCTCTCGCGATTGCCTGGCTCGACGATACCGGCGCTCCGCCTCTGACGTCGCGCGCTGCGGCGCTCGCGGTGGGCTCCCTGGCACCCGAAGCGCCGCCGGCGCTGCGCCGCTCCATCGTGGATCGCCTCCGCGCAGGGGTTCGCGACGAGTCGGCGGACCTCGAACTCCGGGTTCTCTGCTGCTTCGCGCTGGGCGACGTCGCGAGCCGGGACGCGCGCCTCGACCTGGTCGACTTCGCGCGAACACAGTCGCTCCCGATCCGACTGGCGGCCCTGTTCGCCGCGCACGGAATACGCGATCAACTGACCCGAAAGCACAGAGCGGCCCTGCGCCATGTCGTGCGGGGACTCGATGGGCCAGCCGACTACGCAGCGATGATTCGTTTGTGCCGCGGCCTCTATCGGGACACAACGGCGATCGAGGAGCTGCTTCAGCAGACCCCGACGCAAGGAGACGCGTCCACCGCGCTGGGCTTGCTCGGAAGCGCATCGACCCGAGTCGTCGAGACGCTTGGGAACGCATTGGACCGCACGACCGATCCCACCATTCGGCGCAAAGCCGCGTGCGCCCTGGTCATGTTGCGCGCGCCTGAACTCGATGCTCGCCTGTTGGAGCGGTTTGAAGCAGCCCGGAGCTTCCGACATCAGGCGTCGTGGATCGATACGATCGGGCGCGTCGGTTCGCACGCCAGCGTGCCGACGCTGATCGAGCTTCTGTTCGACGAGCGCCGTCCGGTCGCACTGCGAGCCGCGGCCGTGCAGGCGCTGGGGCGCATCGGTGACCTGCGCCCCCGCTCCCCCTTCACGAACGCCAGCCACCTGTTTGTCCCCGGACTCGAGGAGCCGAGAATCTCCAGTTGGCTCGCGCAGCGCTAGCGCGCCTCGTACCATGTCGCTCCACCGATGGAAGGAGCGCGCGTTCAGGGACTCGTCCCGCATCTCCCCCCGAACCAACCGCGCGCGAGCGCGAGGTGGTGGTGCGCCGATGGGTTCGTGACCAGCGACGGCGTCGTAACGGTCGAAAGCCTCGAACAGCGCGCCACACCGACGGCGGTCACCGCGCCCTGTGGCATCGCCGCGCCCTGCTCGCTCCCCG
>Ga0070729_10005652_pt1 | contig 12775 bp, 15 predicted proteins | sample tdDd472_FD_66725 | JGI IMG/M metagenome (GOLD analysis project Ga0070729, IMG submission 66725) | Marine sediment microbial communities from the Atlantic coast under amendment with organic carbon and nitrate - tdDd47.2 | ecosystem: Environmental > Aquatic > Marine > Coastal > Sediment | place...
TGCAAATAAGCCCACACTCAGAGCGAACTATAATTTGCATCCCTTTTTTGTTGAGAGTCAATCCCTTGAACGTTATGTTCCGGAAGGGTTGCATCGCCCCAGAATGCCTGAAATATATAAAGCACCACTATTGCTAGTGAGAAAAACGTTGCGGGAAGATCGCGCTAGGGGACGCGCGTTGTTAAGTTTTAGCGACTTGGCATTTTCTGAATCTTATTATGGATACTCAACTTCTGGTCACCCACTCTCAGAGTTTCTAACCCATTACTTGCTGGTTTTGCTTCACAGTAAACTTTTTGAATACGTAACCCTGATGACGAGCGGAGAGTTCGGTGTTGAACGCGAGGTTCAGCAAAAAATGGACATTAACCGTCTTCCCTTTATTCCACCGGAGAGCCTGTCGTCAGATCAACGTCAGTCCATAGAAACTTGCGCAAAGAATTTGATCCACAACCATCCTGATTGGTCGTCGCTCGATTATACCGTTGGACAGCTCTATGGTTTGTCGACTACCGACCAACAGGTTCTTTCGGATACTCTCATGGTAAACGCCCCCTACGCATCAGCTCGCGACAAAGGGTTGGCGAAGACCGAAGAGGAACAGGCTCAGGCTTTCATCGCTTGTTTGAAAAAAGAACTGACTGGGGTGCTTGGTGCAGGCGGCCATCAGGTGCAAGTGCAATTCTTAAATAATATCAAGGCAGCCCTCCCGTGGCGCTTTATTTCCATCAAATTGAAGGGGAGATCAGCATCACTTGAGCTTCCTGAAAATTGGGTCCAACAATTAAGCAGTCTCGGCGTCAGCCGAATCACTTTACTAAGTTCGACGCAGCCCAGCTTGATAGTTGGGCTCCTTAACCGTTATCGATACTGGACACAAAGCCAAGCCCGCCTGCTTGCATCAGATCTGGTCTGGGAATACGGGGCGCGTTTAGAGGAGCTCAGTCAGCAATGCGTGGATTGATGACAGGGCTGGGCACAGGCGCTGAAGGTCCATGCAAAATTCCAGTATTCTTAATGGAAGTAGTTCAAAATGCGCTCGCTCACGCCTGGCGTCAATTGCTTAAGGACGTCGCCGAAGGGCAATTCTCCATTTGCGGCGAAGAAGAAGACACCATCACTGAGCGTCTTTATATGATTCTGGATGAACTTTCCAGCAATTATCCAGAGTCTATTAAAGGGCTTTCACTTTTTCAGACCCCTGTTCGAGAGGGTAACCTGCGAAATCGAACAGGAACCAGGCTCGATTGCCAGCCCGATCTCACATTCCGTCCGCTTCGGGGTCAATTGGTCACCAGAAGCAATGCGATGGCAGCAATACTAGTCGAATGCAAACCCATCGATTCTGCACACCCTATCGGCAGTACCTATTGTAAGGCGGGCATAAGCCGGTTTGTTAAAGAAGATTATGCTTGGGCAGTAGACCGCGCGCTCATGTTGGGGTATGTGCGCAATATCTGTGATCTGCCTAACGGACTTACTTATGTACTGGACAGTGCTACGGGGCGAAAAGAGTACCGGGTCAAGAAAAGAACAACCCCGCTTCGCCAGACAATTTATGGTGACGTAGTTTATTCGAGCGTGCATTATCGCGGCTCTAACGCAAGCCGCCAAACTTCTAACCTGCCGATTGCCTTACATCATTTATGGTTGAAGACTGAAGAGCCCTGTGAGAACACCCGATGTAAAACATCAACGTGAAACCTCAATGGTATGAGCGCAATTTCCTGCATAGAACATTGCATGTTTACCTTAAGTCGCAAGCATTAAACGATCCCTTTCTCCAAGGCACATGCCGTCGCCCCAGCCCGATTTGAAACTCCCAACTTGTTGTAGATATTCTGTAAGTTGCTTCGTATTGTTAGAGGCTCCTAGGTCGAACGCAGGAGCCCATGTTTTTGAATAAATTGGGTATCCTGCATTATGGCTATTATTGGCTCCACTTGAGCCAATGGCTGACCTTGGAACATGCGGAAATTATCGTAAGTCATGATTGCCGGGGCTCCATCGGAATGAGTCAACCGAATTTGCCTATCGAAATCAGGAATAAACATGACTCGCTTTTGACCATCTGTCCGAGGTGTAACGTCGATATAGTCCCCATTGGGATCGACCCAAACAGAGTGGAACTGGGCCTCGATAAAATCCTTAGCAGTGTCTTGAGCGATAAGCCAACCATGTTGGAAGCCGCCACCTTTAAAATTGATCTGTACCCATACATTAAAAAAGCAACTCTGTAGTTCCGGTTCAAATTCCATTGGGCGATGAAACTTCAGAAGGACTGCGTTGCCAGCGTCCAGACAAAGGTGCTCAGCAATATTTCTGACGGCCACGTTCACTTTTTTCGGCGAGGAAGAGTTGAACTTGATTGGCTCCATTTGCACCCTCTAACGAATGATATGGACTCCCCTGCTCCCACGGCATCGATGTGCCACATTGAAGGTGTCTGACATCTTCAATCAAAAGCAGGGGGAGTCATCATGAATGTTACAACCATTGGCAGCGATCTGGCGAAAACTGTGTTCAGTATTCATGGCACCGATCAACACGGCAAGGTCGTGGTTCGCAAACGGCTGAATCGCCCTAAATTGTTGGCATTCTTTGCTCAACTACCACTTTGCCTGATTGGCATGGAAGCTTGCTCCGGCGCGCACTACTGGGCGCGTGAAATAGCCAAGCTCGGCCACGATGCCCGAATCATCACTCCCCGGTTCGTGGCAACTTATCGCAAGAGCAGCGAGAACGACGACAACGATGCCGAAGCTATATGTGAAGCGGTCAGCCGACCCAATATGCGCTTCGTTCCAATTAAGACCGAGGATCAGCAAGCGACACTCAGCCTGCATCGGATTCGTCGAGGGCTCACCAAAGAGCGCACCGCCCAAATCAATCAGATTCGAGGGTTGCTGGCCGAGTTTGGATTGATCATTCCCCAGGGCGTTACGCCGCACGCCGCCGGGTTCCGGAGATCCTTGAGGACGCCGAAAACGGCCTGCCCATGCTGGCCCGTCGCCTACTCAACAACATTAACCAGCGCATCCTTCAGCTGGATGAGGAGATCCTCGCTTATGATCGGGAAATCGAAGCCATGGCACGGCGTGACGAACAGGCAAAGCGTCTGATGGCCATACCCGGCATTGGGCTTCAAACCGCCACCGCCTTGTTAGCCAGTGCACCTAATCCCAGGCAATTCAAAAGCGGTCGGCACTTTGCTGCCTGGCTCGGATTGGTGCCCAGACAATACTCGACCGGAGGTAAGCCCCGACTGGGCAGAATCACTAAGCGTGGCGACACATACCTGCGAACATTGTTAATCCACGGCACCCGGGCGGTGATTGCAACGATCGATACGAAAGAAGATCGACCCAGCGCTTGGGCGAAAGAGCTCAAAGAGCGCCGGGGGTACAAACGGGCCGCCGTGGCAATGGCAGCCAAGAATGCCCGAATCGTATGGACACTACTCATGAACCAGACAGAATTTAAAGCGTAGCCCGTGGAAGGCTGATAACCGAGTACCAACGACAGGCAGAACACGCCTGCCAGCCGAGTCTAGCAACGGCAAGCGATGAGGGAACGGTAAGACCGAGAGTGAGAGAGTCTGTTTATGCGGACGGCCCTTAAAGGCCGACTAACGAATGAGATCATCACTCACACGCATCATCATCCTGGCCCGGGCAGTAACGCCCACACAGAGGCCGAATGTAGAGCTGCAGTCTCAAACCGCTTCGGATTTAAATGGCGTTGCTTGACCGCAGGGGGAGTCCATGTAGCCAGCCACAAGGGGTGTCCGGTGGAGAGCCGGGAACAGACTTAATGGCCTTGTTGGGCGTCATTCAAGACTACGTTCCGTGATGATGGTGCGCTCTTCTCCATGGTAGTTGTCCCTTACGGGCATGAACCCGAGTCTGGTATAAAAGGCCTCTGCGGTAACTGAAGATGGAACCACTAGTGCCTCACCTCCCTCTTTGCGAGCAACACTCTCAACAACTTCCATGCGTTTTCTCCCGATGCCCTTGTCCTGATTGGAAGACTCGACAAAAACTGTCCGAACAACGCGCCCATCAAGACTGGCCGTGCCCTCGGCTTTGTCGTCTATCGTAGCAATGAAAATCTTTCTTCGGCTCATTAGATCCATAACAGCCGAGGGACTGAAGTTTTTTTCCTACACCCTCAATAATCTCAAGGGAATAGTCTTGGGCATTCGTATTCCGAAGCGCCGCTAAAATTAAACGGCTAAGATCATCAGAATCATCGGCCTGAGACATCTGTATCTCACATGTCACCTCAACACTCCTTATGACGCCCAACGCCAGCCAACATGCGCGGCTACGAAATGAAGGCGAAGCCGCAATGTAGTAGGCGTCGCCGTGATTAGCCTTGTTATAAATCAGTGACTTTGGTGCTCATGAGAGCGCTGTTTCCAGAGAAGCCGAACTTCTCGTACAACCCCTGAGCATCGCGGGTTTGCAATACCATTTGGGTTCCTTTTACAGCCGGGTGAGCAACCAAGCATTCCATGATCCACTGCCCCAAGCCAGTGCCCCGATACTCGGGCTCAACCACAATATCCGCTACCCAGGTGAACGTAGCACTATCGGTGACTGCCCGCCCAAAACCAATCTGTGTGGGACCATGGTAAAGGCTGAAACAAATAGAGCCAGCAACCATGCGCTCTACTGTTTCCGTGGGACGGCGGTCACCCCAATAGGTTGCAGCAAGCAAGCGGTGAACGACATCCAGTTGCACCTTGGATGTATCGTCAGTTATTCGGTAATCATCCTTGCGCCATTCCATTGATCGCTACTCCCTGATTTATAACAGCAATTAGGCAGCGCGCTTTATCATTGAAGAAATTTGACTGGGTCATTATTACTGCCGGTAAACCATCAATCACGCCACACATAAATCAATGAAACAATAGCTTAGCCAAGCATGGCCATCTCTGCCATGTAATCATTGAGCGCCCGCGATTTGCTCCGCCAATCATACTGGATCAAATGGATGTGATGGGCCTGGAAGCTCCGGAAGCAAGCCCTGATTCGAGTGTTCGCTTTTGTTTAGGAGTTTGGGCAGCTTCAATGGTCGCAAAGCGAACATTTGCCTTAGACGATTGCGTGGAGCTTTGCGGCTATTTTGGAGCAGCGAATCGAAGGAAGGTGTAAGCCGCCGGAATTCAGAACAAGCGTTCCCCGTTATCCACCTTGGCATCGGGTCTTACCAGAGTAACTGCGCCGTTCGCCGTCTGCACGCCAGTGACCAGGCACTCAGACAGAAAAGGGCCGATCTGTTTAGGCGGGAAATTGGTGACGGCCAGAACCTGCTTGCCGATGAGCTCCTCCTTGCCATAGAGGTTTGTAATCTGTGCACTCGATTTACGAACACCAATGTCCGGCCCGAAATCCACTCGTAATTTATAAGCCGGTTTGCGCGCTTCAGGAAAATCCATCACTTCAATGATGGTCCCGATCCGTAGTTCAACCTTCTCGAAATCGTCCCAGGTAATCATCTCACTGCTCCTTTGACGTAGTTAGTCTGTTAACAAATCTGGCTCGGCGACCTTCCGGCTCTTCGCACGACCCGCGATCAAGGAACCAATGACGATCAGGATGCTGGCACTCAACACGGCAGCTGTAGCCTCGCCGAATCCGGCAATGATCAACAGGATCACTGAAATCAGTGGCGCACTGTATGCCAGGGTTCCCAGTAACTGGATGTTTCCGTGCTTTACACCATGGTCCCAGGTGAAGAATGCTATGCCCACCGGTCCGAGGCCGAGCCCCACCACGCCAATCCATTGAAGTGCGCCTTCTGGCCACACTGTTTCCTCCCATAAAAGGTGACAAATCAACGCCAGAAAAGCCGTGACACCGCAGAACCAGCCCACCGCATCGGTCGGTACCGAGCGAACCAGTCTGCTGAGAACGGAATAGGATGACCAGATCAAAGCGCAGGACAGAGCCACCATGTAACCCGGCAGGTTCTCCCAGGAAAATCCATCGGCATTACGGCTGATCAACAACCAACAACCTGCCAAGGCAACCAGGGCCCCAACGATGTACTGACCTCGTAGCTTCTCGCCCGGCAGGAAGGCCGACAGCAGGACGATTAGCAGCGGCCATAGGTAAGCCAGAAGGCTGACTTCAACGGCCGGGGCCAGTGTCATGGCCTTGAAGTAGGCAAAGTGATACCCGAACAAACCAACGATGCCGATGCACCATGCAAGCGGCGATTGCCGTAAATAATGCACACCGGAATGTCCCGAGAAGACCCAGCGACCGCACATCAGCAGGAAAGCGATACCGAAGGTCATGGCCATGAGCTGGAACTCAGGAATCTCACCACCGGAAAGCTTGGTCAGCAATGCCAAAGTGCCCCATAACAGAACCGAAATTGACCCGATCCAGGTTGCGGCGGTAACGGATGCCATGAAACCCTCCCGAAACTCTCATGTGTGAATGATTGCAGAAGGGTATCCAGTGCGAAGGGTAGGAACTTTCAAATCCTGGCGGAACTATTTCGAAATACGGCGGAAGTGGCTGGGCGCTTTGCCAAAGTGGGCTCTGAACCTGTCGCTAAAGGCCGATAACGATGAATAGCCGACAGCGTCGGCAACTCGCTGGACGCTGAGCCCCGACTGCTCCAGAAGCCGCCAAGCTTCTTTCATTCGTAACTCTGTGAGGTATTGATGCGGCGTCATGCCGACCTGGCGCCGAAACAGATCGTTCAACTGCCGAATGCTCAGATGTGCCACTGCAGCCGCCTCAGCCAAGGACAGCGGTCGGCTGAAGTGTTCGTCCAGCAATTGTTTCGCGGCGAGGACTCTGCGGTCCAGCTTCAGCTGACTTCCATGGCGCTCCTGAAGCAACTGAATCAGCAGAAGCAGCATTTGATGCTGGGTAAAATCCGACTCAGTCCCATGTTGGAGCTGTGCGTGAAGGAACTGGACGTAATGGAGCAATGCCGGATCGAGGTCTACGAAACAAGGTAGCTTGTCTAGCGCCGGGGCCAAGCCTTCGGGGACATCTGCAACCAAAAACCGATTATCGTCGGTCGCAGCATATCCATGGCCAATTCCTGCGGGAATGATTGCCGCTCGATGCTGTGCAACCTCTCCTTCCTTGGCATCTACTGACAGAGATAACGTTCCCACCAACGGCAATACCAGTTGGTGATGGTCGTGGGAGTGGCTTTTATCCCTCGTCTTCGTAGGTTCGTATATGCAAGCCGATCTCAGAGTGCTTCATGCGACCAGTATAATCAGAAACGAATGAGAGTCATCGCAGAACCAGTCTTTCATCCATCTGTCATCCGGGATCCAGCCGGTTCACGAAAACGCGGGAAACTGGGAGTCATGAAGATAGCGCATAGATTAAACTTTATACTCTGCATTGCTTAGTTGGTCGCAAAGCGAACATTCAGACGCACCTTATTGCGACCACATTCCTAGCCTCCCACGGCGCTCGGTACAAGCTTGGAAGTTAACCCTGCGGATGAGTCCCCAAGCACCATTTAGCTGCTGAAAAGACATCCAGCCCCGTGAGCACGCGGGGCTGGATGTTGCTACATTTATCTAATGGTTAATCACAACATCTTCTTCAACTGACCGTAGTCTCCTCCAGTACGCAGTACCAGAGTGATGTCGTTGTCGTTCCGATTTCTGAAGAACCAGCCGTGATTGCCGGTAAAGGCTGCTTCCAACTCGCCCTCGTCTTCAGGCACGCCCCGACCTTTTTCGTAGGAAATTGACTGACCACTTCCATCACCATGGGTATCGAAGTTGATCGGGCCACCCTCTGATACCCAGGAGAATCGGGCTGTAGCGCCTTCCTCCATAGTAAGTTTGAACTCTGTGCCTTCTCCCGGTGTGAGAACCACGCGTACTTCATCCTGCCACTGCGGTTCCACAACTTCTGGTGCAGGCGCAGGTTCTGGCTCGGCAGGTGCAACTTCTGCTTCAGGCGAGGGAGCTGGCTCCTTAACGGCCTCAGCCACGACAGGTTCTTTGACTTCCGGGGCCTCTCGCTCAGTTGAGGATTGAACAGCAACCATCTGAGCAGCTTCGTCAGCAGCAGCCTCTTCGGCGAGCTGCTCCTTGATCTCACCCATTTCAGTCAGGCCCAAAAGGCGACCTGCGCCGGTTGGGTCCAGGGCGTATTCGGCGGGCATGACCACGGTTACAAGCAGAACCAACGCCACAATTGCCGCAATGATGGTTGATCGAACCAGCTTGGCAGTGCTGGGCAGTTCTTCACGGTTGGGAATATCGGTGTTGTACATAAAAAATCTCCAGAATCAGGCGACGAAGTAACCGGTGAGCTGATAGCCAAAGAGCAGAAAACCTGCACTCATCATGGCCACGTTGGCGGTGTAGGCATGGCGGAAAAATCCGTCGGTTTTTCGCCAGAAGCTGATGACAATCAGGATCATAGCCAGGGCGATCAATTGTCCGATTTCCACGCCCACATTGAAGGCGAGGAGGTTCGGAATCAGGCCGTCCTGTGAGATGTCGTATTCGATGATCTTGGTGGACAGACCAAAGCCATGGAAGAACCCGAAAATCAACGTGGCGGCCTTGGTGTTGGGCTGGAAACCAAACCACCGCTGATAGGCACCGATGTTGTCCAGTGCCTTGTAGACGATGGACAGACCGATAATCGCATCAATGATGTAACTATTGATGCCCACGTTGAAGTAAACCCCCAGCAGCATCGTGGTGGAATGCCCCAAGGCAAACAGGCTCACGTAGATCGCGATGTGCTTCATCTGGTAGAGGAAGAAAATGACACCCAGCAGGAACAGCAGGTGGTCATATCCGGTGACCATGTGTTTGGCCCCCAGATAGATGAACGAAATAAGGTTTATCCCGGTAATTTCCTGGATGTACCCCTTGTCGCCCTGGGCGACGGCATGAGCGAGTACATCGGTACTCAGACCCAGCAAGCCCAAAGTTAGAAATATCCGGAGTAGACGATTGCCTGTGCCCGTTGAGGACACACCACGGCATCGGCCAGGCAAGCTTGACAACATAAAGACTCCAATCGAATTTGTTTTCTCGGGCCGCGTAAGCGGCAAGAATCAAGTGGAAAGGGAGGCTTTTGGAGGGCGTTCAAGCCGATAACGCAAACTGCGGGGAGAACCTCCGGCAAAGGGTACGGGCTGCCGGAGAACGGTCAGGCTTTGGGAAACAAACGGAACCCTGAGGTGGTCCACGGTCTCGTGGGTATGATTGCCAGCATCATGATGCATTGATGATGTCTCTGGCTCTTCGTCAAAATCGTGGGTGTGTCCATGCGCACCATGATTGGCTGGATGGCCGTCAGACTGCGATTCCCACTCGCCTGCCAAGTTGGCCACACCGTGAGAGAATGACTCGCCAATCACTGACAGTGACAGGCCCGCCAATGCCAAGAGCATGACGAGCGTCGGAAGCAGTTTTCTCTGGTGAATGGCCGAAATCATCAATCTAATGCGTCGAGTCTGTGGTTGGATTTCAACGAAAACAGAGGATACCATCCCCCCATGGGGGATAGGAATTAAACATGGTAAATGATCACACGCATCAATCTCACCCGAACATTATCAAACGTCTTAAGCGGGCTAACGGCCATCTTGAAAGCGTGATTGGCATGATTGATCAGGGAAAACCCTGCCTGGAACTGGCCCAGCAACTTCACGCCGTGGAAAAGGCCATTCAACAGGCCAAACGCGTGCTAGTACAGGACCACATTGAGCATTGCCTCGACGATGCTATCGGGCCGCTGGAGCCAGAGCAGCAGCGGCGTGTCGATGAATTCAAGGCAATTGCCCGGTATCTCTGACCTGATTGCTTTCAACCTGCGCTCTCCCCGTTAATCACACCGGAGAGGCTCCACCGTCACGTGAACCAGGGACTGGCAGTGTGCCTGAATGCGCTCCTTATAGACTGTAGGCGACTCGGGCTGATGTGAGACCACTGAGACAATAGCCGCATGAATGTTTGGGCCTATCGCCCACACATGCAGATCACTGACTTTGGCATCGTCGTCTTCGACGGCCTGTTTAACAGCTTCCTCCATGTCCTGATGTTGCTCGTCGAGGAGGACCTTTGAGGTGTCTTTCAGCAGATGCCAGGACCAACGGGTTACCAGAATCGCACCGATAATCCCCATCATCGGGTCCATCCAGTTCCACCCGGCATATTTACCCGCCAGAAGGGCAACAATAGCAAGGACTGACGTCAGCGCATCCGCAAGTACATGCAGGTAAGCGGCCCGGCGGTTGTGGTCATGGTGATGATGGTGGTGACCGTGATCATGGCCGTGACTGTGACCATGATCATGGCCTGCATCCCCCAGTATCCAAGCTGACACCCCGTTGACCACCAGGCCAATTATGGCCACAAAAATAGCCCCATCGAAAGAAATGGCGACGGGCTGGATAAAACGCCCCACGCTCTCGATGACCATGTAGAGCGCAAAGACAGCCAGCAGGATTGCGCCGGTAAAGCCACCCAGCGCATTGACCTTTCCTGTTCCGAAAGAGAAACGGTCGTTGCCCGCGTTTTTCCTGGCATACGCGTAGGCGAAGGCCGCAATGCCCAGAGCCACTGCGTGGGACCCCATATGCAGGCCATCGGCCAGCAACGCCATGGAGCCATAAACGATTCCGGCCAGAATTTCCCAGACCATCATCGCCAGTGTCAGGCCCACCACGATGAGTGTGCGGGTTTCGCCAGAGCGCTTCTGATCCTGACCAAAGACGTGATTATGTTGCCAATGGTCGAGTCGTTCATGGTGCATAACAGTGTTCCCGGCAAGACTGATGGTTGGTAGACCTGTAGGCAAAATCTCACTTTTGACCTATCCCCCCTGGGGGGATAGCATGGAATGCTACTGGAGTCAGATTTCTACCACAACCTTTCTGCTTCTTATGCTGTCACTGGTGAAGCCATGCTTGAGATTCTGAAGCACCGAACCTATCGCCATTTGTTTCTGGCCCAGGTCGTTGCATTGCTGGGTACGGGGCTGGCGACGGTGGCCTTGAGTCTGCTGGCATTCGATCTGGCCGGAGACGAGGCGGGACAGGTGCTCGGCACCGCCATGGCTATCAAGATGGTCGCTTATGTCTTGATAGCCCCCCTGGCATCAGCTCTGGCGGAGAACATACCCCGTCGCGCTCTGCTGGTCTCTCTGGATGTGATTCGAGCAGCGACAGCGCTGGCCTTGCCTTTCGTCACCGAAGTGTGGGAAGTGTACGTGCTAATCGCGGTCCTTCAATCCGCATCGGCGGCCTTTACACCAACCTTCCAGTCTACGATTCCGGAGACTCTCCCAGACGAAGACGATTACACCAAGGCGCTGTCGCTTTCCCGATTGGCTTACGATCTGGAAAACCTCATCAGCCCTGCGCTCGCGGCGTTGATTCTGCTTGCCACCAGCTGGCAGGCATTGTTCTCGGGCACGGTAATCGGTTTTATCGCATCAGCCTTGCTCGTGGTGTCCGTTGCTTTGCCCTCCGGGGCCAAATCGGAAAAACGTCGCGGCGTTTATGATCGCGCACGGGCCGGATTCAGAATTTTCATGGCAACTCCTCGCCTGCGCGGGGTGATGTCGCTGAACCTAGTTGTCAGTCTTGCGGGAGCCATGGTGATCGTGAATACGGTTGTCCTGGTGCAGGGACAATTCGGCCTTACCGACCAGCATACGGCTATGGCTTTTGCCGCGTTTGGTGGCGGTTCCATGTTGGCAGCATTGGCGTTACCAGCTCTACTGAAACGCTGGCAGGATCGGCAAGTTATGCTCACGGGAGGCGGGATTCTGGTTGCCGGGTTGGTTCTAGCGCTGCCGGTAGGCTCTCTGGAATGGCTGTTACCCGTATGGGCATGGTTAGGCGTTGGTTTTTCCACCGTTCAAACGCCCATCGGCAGGGTCCTTACGCGGTCGTCGCATGCTGAAGATAGGCCAGCTCTGTTCGCTGCCCAGTTCTCTTTATCGCATGCCGGATGGCTGATCGCGTATCCATTAGCTGGTTGGCTGGGCTCTTCTGCGGGAATGACTATCACTCTATTGATACTTCTGGGGTTTGCTCTCGGCGGGCTGATCCTTGCCGTGAAGTTATGGCCATCTGTTGATCCGTCAGAACGTTCGCACCACCACGACGATCTTCCAAGTGACCACCCTCATATCGCAAGTGATTCCAACTCCAGTGTCCACAGTCACAACTACGTCATTGATAGCTTGCATCCCAAATGGCCAGATTGAGTTTTGCAGTTACCGCTTAGAAACTTCAATGGCCGCCACCTCTGGAATGGGGGGGGAATGCAGGGGCGTTTCTTAGGCAACTCGGGGGAATTAAATCCAGAAATTTGGGATGCTGCGAACGTTCGCTTTTGTTTAAAAGCGGCGTAGTCGTTGATGCTGCAGGTCAGCGATTCCGAGCCCACTTAGCGGGGACAAAGCGTAGAATGCCCTTTCAGGTAGTTCGTCCAAAACGGACAAACTAAGGCTTAAAAACCAAAAGCCCCCGAACGTGTCCTGACACGCCGGGGGCCCAATTTTACTTGAAATGTGGTTATCGACTCAGGGCTTCATGACCAGATAGATTGCCCGACCCTGCCTTACAATCCGGACCGAAACCGCCCGGTTTTCCGGCAAGTCGCGGACCACCGACCGGAAGTCCTCCACCGAGCGAATCTGCTGGCGGTTGATCTCGGTAATGATGTCCCTGGCACGAATACCAGCCTCAAAAGCCGGGCCACGATCCACCCCAGCGACTACAACACCGCCTTCCACGCCGA
>Ga0070729_10005654_pt1 | contig 12774 bp, 13 predicted proteins | sample tdDd472_FD_66725 | JGI IMG/M metagenome (GOLD analysis project Ga0070729, IMG submission 66725) | Marine sediment microbial communities from the Atlantic coast under amendment with organic carbon and nitrate - tdDd47.2 | ecosystem: Environmental > Aquatic > Marine > Coastal > Sediment | place...
CGAGGCGGCGGTGCTGATGGAGTTTGGCGGCTCGTCCGAGGACCTCGCCCGCACCTGTCACGCCCATCCGACCCTGTCGGAGGCGGTCAAGGAAGCGGCGATGGCCGTGGCCAAGCGCCAAATCCATTCCTGAGATCAGAATCCAGGCGCGCTTCAGCCGAGCGGACACTTCCCCGCATGCGGGTCGCTGCCGATCCCCAGAAGCGCGGGAGGTTCGTCCGCGGGCTTTTCGCCCGGCCTCCGCGTCACATACCAGGTTGCCGCCGCATAGTGGTTCGAGGCGAAGCGGAAGCCGCCGCGCAGCGACGCGAACTTTGCCCGTAGAAGCGCGGCGCGGAAGCCGTCCCGGTCGGACAGCACCTTGCCGCCGGTCGCCTTGAGCGCGCTCGCCACCAGCCGGGCACTGTCGAAGCCGAGACCGGCATATTGTGTCGGCTCGCGGCCGTATTTGGCCTCGAAACGGGCGCCGAAATTCCGCCAGGCCTCGCTCGCCTCGCCCGGCTTGAAGATGCTCGCCGCGCGGAGCTTGCGCGCCGGCGCGCCGGCCGCCGCGATCAGGCCGCTGTTCATCGCCGAAACGTAGATCGCCGCCAAAGGGTTGCGCTCGGGCGGTTCGGGCAGGCTGAAAAGCTCTCTCAGCGCCGGCGCCACGCGATGCAGGAGCGTCGGATCGTCGTTGCCCCAGCCGGCGGCGTCGAGCTGCTTGAGGAAGCCTTGCGCGAGGCCGTCCGGCAGCGCCAGCACGATGGCCTCGGGCGCGGCGGCCTTGAGCCCGGCGAGTTGCGCCGAAAAGTCGGCCGCGTCGTCGGGAACCGCGATCCGCGCCACGATCCGCCCCTTGAAGCCTCGCGCGAACGCCTCCGCCGCTTCCGTGCCGGCCTCTCCGGCGGTGGCCAGGATCGCGGCGGTGGCGAGCCGGCGCCGGTTGGCGTCGAGCCCGGCCATTTCGAAGGGTGCGTCCACGCGCCAACCGATGGCGAAATAGTCGCCGTGGCACTTTTCCCCGGCGAATGCCGCCGGCGCCTCGGCCGGGGCGAGATAGAAGCGTTTCGCCTTCGTCGCGGCCTCGGCGGCGGCCGCGGCGAGATCGGCGGTGACGGCGCCCGTGAGGATCGTCGCCCGTTCGGTCTTGATCATCCGCCCGGCGACGTTCGCCGCCCCGTCCGCGGTGCCGGTGTCGCCCTCTGCGACGATCTCCACCGGCACGCCGCCGAGCCGGCCGCTTTCCTCCGACACGGCGAGCAGGAAGCCATCGAGAATGTCCCGGCCTTCGGCTCCGCGCGGCCCCGACAGCGTGGTGACCACGCCGATGGTCAGCCGCTGCGCGGCGGCGCCGTCCAAGCCCGAAAACAGGAGGAGGCCGATCAGGGCGATCGCGAAACGCATGCAGATTCCGAACCTGTTGAGCGACCGTCGTACAAGAACCTAATTGACCGGCGTAACGGTATAGCCGGCCTGCTTGAATTTCTCCACCAGTCCTTGTTTGCCGGGCAGGTGCAGCGCGCCGACGGCGATGAAGGAATTGCCGGCCTCGATCAGCGGCTGAGCCGCCTCGAACTGGGTGATGTTGCGATCGTCGACGAGTTTCGTCATCACCCGTTCGGTCTCGGCGTCGCTAATGCCGGCCTGCCGACTCATCAATTTGGTCATGGCGGATCCTATGTCCATTCGCCGGGCGAGATACAGGTTCACGGTAGTGATGAAGGCGTTGCGCCCGAGCTCGAGATGCCTGAGGGTCATCTTCAGGTTCTTGACCTGGTCCTGCATGTCGATCGAGGCGAGGACCTCGAACTGGCTGCGCATGGTCTCCAGTCCATAGACGGTCTTGCCGGCCTTGAGCGCGTCCGCTTCGAGCCGGGCGTCGAGCGCTTTCTTGCCGGCCTTCAGGTTGACCCGCTCGCAATGGGGGATCGAGATCGCGATCCAGATGAACCAGGGCTGCAGCCGGACCATCGCCTCCACGTGCATGGTCCCGTGGAAGGGCTGCAGCTCGACGATCCGGTCGATTTCCTCCTTGGTCAGGTAGTCCCGCAGGGTCTGGCCCGACGGCATGGTGTAGAGGTGGCGGATGCGGGCGAGCTTTCCGGCGAGGAGGTTCGGTTTCGACAGGTTGTTGATCTCCAGCGCCAGGCTCGACGCCTTGTCGAAGGCGTCCCTGACCGGCGCCGGCAGGTCGTTCACCCGCGGATCGGAGATATGGATCGTGCCGAGCAGCCACGACGGCGCGATGCCCTTGCCCGGATCGATGCGCCAGAAGATGGCTTTGCCGTTGGGGATCTTGTCGGCCTCTTCGAGCAGGTGGGCGTAGTCTTGCGGATTTTCGGCGCGCAGCTTCTCGACCAGGTCGATGCCGGTGCAATCGGCGGCCGCGCCCGACGAAGCCGGAAGGCTCCAGACCAGTCCGCCCAGTACCGCTCCGGCCAGCGCCGCGGCCCCTCGCCAAAGGTTCGTCATCCGTTTCCTCGCTTCCGCCGCACGCCCCGTCCGAAGGACATAATATGGCGAGGCTCCACGCACAAGAAAAAGCCCGGGCGGATGGCCCGGGCTTCTTTGTTCCGCAAACGCGTATGTCCGTGCCCGCGTGGCCCGCGGACCGGCCGTATCCGTAGCGCCTACTGCTTGACGGACTTCGTCTTCGCGTCGGTCGTCACGGTCGTCGACGGCGCCTGCGCGGTCTTGACCGGGGTCATCTTCTTGGCGGAGGTGTGGGCGGGGCAGGCCGCCGCGGCCGTCAGGCCGAGCGCGACGGCGCCGGCCGCCACGGTCAGGGTGAGAGACAGTTTTTTCATCAAACGAAGTCTCCTCTCGATGATCCGGCGCGCGAAGGTACGCATCCGGGAAGTTTCCAGATTATCAGCAAACCGGCGCTGGATGAATGCGGGGGCCGATCACATTTCGGCTATCGCGCCCGCCGCAGGGTCAGGTTGACGCGACCTCCGTCTGCGAACAGGTCGGGATGGCGGCCGAGCAGGCGCGAGGTCCCGGCGTGGATCCGGTCGACCCCGTGATAGGCGAGCCGCGCCTCGCCTCCGAGCACAACGACGTCGCCGCTCGCCAGCCGGAATGAGCGGGTCGGGTCGCTGCGGGAGAGGCCGCCGAGCCGGAACAGGCAGCGGTCGCCCAGCGACACCGAGACCACGGGCGCGGAGAAATCGCGTTCGTCCTCGTCCCGGTGCAGGCCCATGCGGGCGCCGGGCCGGTAGTAGTTGACGAGGCAGGCGTCCGGCGCCGGGCCGCCGCCGAGCCGTTCCCACAGCGCCAGCAGCGGTTCGGGGATCGCCGGCCACGGCCGGCCGGTTTCGGGATGCCGGTCCTGGTAGCGATAGCCGCCGTCGCGGTCGGTCACCCAGCCGAGCGGGCCGCAATTGGTCATCGCCACCGAGAGCGGCTTGCCCGACCGCGGCATCGTCGGCGTGTAGAGGGGCGCCGCTCGGATGACGGCGACGACGGCGTCGAGCAACTCCGCCTGCTCCGCCGCGTCGTAGGCCTGGGGCAGGATCCTGAGCCCTTGCATCGCCCGATCGATTCCTTCGCTTTCATCGTCCCGAACCGGAGCCGGAAGGTAGCCTGTTTGCGTTTAAGCCGTAAAGATCGTGCGCGAGTGCGGCATAAGGGCGCGAAACCGCGTTCGAAACGGGTATCATTGGCTTGCGGGGAATGGCCGTCGCTCTTATATACGCGTTCGGAAGATGTGTTTGCCGTCCAGGCCGTCTTCGGGTCCGGTCGCGGGGCATGCGCGGTCGAAAGACCGACGGCCACCGGGAAGCCGCCGAGCGCGGTATCCGGCAAGCGGCACCCGGAGAACGGCGCTCATATGAGCGGCGCTTTCAGAAGCGGCACCTGGGGGCAGGCACGACAACACTTCGAGTGAATGGGGATCGGGCCGGTCCCGAAAGCCGGCTGTGTCCTGAATGCCGAAACGGGTTCGGGCGATCTGCCGAAAGGAGAAGAAGAGAATGGCTAAAGTAATCGGTATCGACCTCGGTACGACGAACTCCTGCGTTGCTATCATGGACGGCAAGGAGCCGAAGGTCATCGAGAATGCCGAGGGCGCGCGCACCACGCCGTCCATGGTGGCTTTCACCGACGACAACGAGCGGCTGGTCGGACAGCCGGCCAAGCGTCAGGCGGTGACCAACCCCGAGAACACCCTGTTCGCGGTCAAGCGGCTGATCGGCCGCCGCTACGACGACCCGACGGTGGCCAAGGACAAGAAGCTCGTCCCCTATCCGATCGTCAAGGCCGACAATGGCGACGCCTGGGTCTCGGCCCATGGCGAGAAGTTTTCCCCCAGCCAGGTATCGGCCTTCATCCTGCAGAAGATGAAGGAAACCGCCGAGCAGTATCTCGGCGAGACCGTATCGCAGGCGGTGATCACCGTTCCGGCCTATTTCAACGACGCCCAGCGTCAGGCGACCAAGGACGCCGGCAAGATTGCCGGCCTCGAGGTGCTGCGCATCATCAACGAGCCGACGGCGGCGGCGCTCGCCTACGGCCTCGACAAGAATGACGGCAAGACCATCGCGGTCTACGACCTCGGCGGCGGCACCTTCGACGTGTCGATCCTGGAGATCGGCGACGGCGTGTTCGAGGTCAAGTCGACCAACGGCGATACCTTCCTCGGCGGCGAGGATTTCGACATGCGCCTGGTCGACTATCTGGCCGACGAGTTCAAGAAGGACCAGGGCATCGACCTCAGGTCCGACAAGATGGCCCTGCAGCGGCTCAAGGAAGCCGCCGAGAAGGCCAAGATCGAACTGTCGTCCTCCTCGCAGACCGAAATCAACCTGCCCTTCATCACCGCCGACGCCTCCGGCCCGAAGCACCTGACCCTGAAGCTGACCCGCTCCAAGTTCGAGGCGCTGGTCGAGGACCTGGTGCAGAAGACCGTCGCTCCGTGCAAGGCGGCCCTCAAGGACGCAGGGCTGTCCTCGGCGCAGATCGACGAGGTGGTCCTGGTCGGCGGCATGACCCGCATGCCGAAGATCCAGGAGACGGTGAAGCAGTTCTTCGGCAAGGAGCCGCACAAGGGCGTCAACCCGGACGAGGTGGTCGCCATGGGCGCCGCCATCCAGGCCGGCGTGCTGCAGGGCGACGTCAAGGACGTGTTGCTGCTCGACGTGACCCCGCTGTCGCTGGGCATCGAAACCCTGGGCGGCGTGTTCACCCGGCTGATCGACCGCAACACCACGATCCCGACCAAGAAGAGCCAGGTCTTCTCCACCGCCGAGGACAACCAGACGGCGGTGACGATCCGGGTCTTCCAGGGTGAGCGCGAGATGGCCGCGGACAACAAGATCCTCGGCCAGTTCGACCTGGTCGGCCTGCCCCCGGCGCCGCGCGGCGTGCCGCAGATCGAGGTCACCTTCGACATCGACGCCAACGGCATCGTCAACGTCTCGGCCAAGGACAAGGGCACCGGCAAGGAGCAGCAGATCCGCATCCAGGCGTCCGGCGGCCTTTCCGACGCCGACATCGAGAAGATGGTCAAGGACGCCGAGGCCCATGCCGACGAGGACAAGAAGCGGCGTGAGGTGGTCGAGGCCCGCAACCAGGCCGAATCGCTGGTCCACGCGACCGAGAAGTCGCTCGCCGATTACGGCGACAAGGTCTCCGAGGCCGACAAGTCGGCCATCGAGACGGCGCTCGCCGAATTGAAGACCGCGCTCGAGGGCGAGGATGCGGAGGCGATCACCGCCAAGACCGCGGCGCTCTCGGAAGTGTCGATGAAGCTCGGCGAGGCGATGTACCAGGCCTCGCAGCAGGAAGAGGCCGAGGCCGGTTCGGAAGGCGAAGCCGCCGACAGCGGCGACCGGCCGGCCGACGAGGATGTCGTGGACGCCGACTTCGAGGAAGTCGAGGACGACGACGACCGAAAGAAGTCCGCTTAAGGACAAGCCGTCAAAGGCGGCGGCCCGGCGGCCGCCGCCTTTTTCGTACCTGAATTTCCTGCCGCCCCGATGTGACGAGACTCCATGTCCAAGCGTGATTACTACGAGACACTGGGCGTATCCCGGGATGCCGACGAGAAGGCGCTCAAGAGCGCCTTTCGCAAGCTGGCGATGAAGTATCATCCCGACCGCAATCCCGACGACCACACGGCCGAGCAGTCCTTCAAGGAAATCAACGAGGCATACGACGCGCTCAAGGATCCGCAGAAGCGCGCCGCCTACGACCGCTTCGGCCACGCCGCCTTCGACGGCAGCGGCAACGGCTTCGGCGGCGGCCCGGGCTTCAACAACGATTTCGCCTCGACCATGTCGGACATCTTCGACGAGTTCTTCGGCATGGGCGGCGGTCGCCGGCAAGGACGGTCGGGACGCGAACGCGGCGCCGACCTGCGCTACAATCTCGAAATCGACCTCGAGGACGCGCTCAACGGCAAGACCGTGGAGATCCGCGTCCCCACTTCCGTCACCTGCGACACCTGTTCGGGCTCCGGCGCCAAGCCGGGCTCCAGCCCGCAGACCTGCGGCACCTGCGGCGGTCACGGCAAGGTCCGGACCAGCCAGGGCTTCTTCACCATGGAGCGCACCTGTCCCTCCTGCCAGGGGCGCGGCGAGATCATCACCGATCCGTGCGAGGACTGCAGCGGCTCCGGACGGATGACGAAGGAACGCAGCCTGTCGGTGAACATCCCCGCCGGCATCGAGGACGGCACCCGCATCCGGTTGAGCAACGAGGGCGAGGCGGGCCTGCGCGGCGGGCCGTCGGGCGATCTCTACATCTTTCTCTCCATCCGCCCGCACGACTTCTTCCAGCGCGACGGCGCCGACCTGTTCTGCCGGGTGCCGATCTCGATGACCACGGCGGCGCTGGGCGGCACCGTCGAGGTGCCCACCGTCGACGGGTCGAAGACCAACGTGAAGATCCCCGAGGGCACCCAGTCGGGCAAGCAGTTGCGGCTGAAGGCCAAGGGCATGCCCGTGATGCGCTCGAAGCAGATGGGCGACATGTATATCCAGGTCACCGTCGAGACGCCGAGCAAGCTGACCCGCCGCCAGCGGGAGCTGCTTGAGGAATTCGAGCGCGAATCGAGCGCCGAGAACCAGCCCGAGGCCATGGGCTTCTTCAGCCGCATGAAGAACTTCATCGACGGCGCCCGCGGCTGATCACCGCGGTGTCGGAACCGCGCTCGCGCAAAGCGATCACGGGAACTTGAATAGCGCCCCGCGGCTCCCCAAATCAGTGAAATCCAGTTTGCTTTTCCCCTTCCCTAGCGGTAGGGGATAATTCCGGGAAATTGAGCCCGGGAAGCGGTCTCGAAGGACCAATTTAAAAGTATATTGCAACAATCAGGGAGCCCGCCGCCGTGATGCCCGTTACCAGACGCGCCCGCGCGATTTCGTCCAAGGTTCTCGACGAGATGCGGTTCCTCAAATCCTGGGTCGAGCGCCCGCTGACCACCGGCGCGGTGCGCCCGTCGAGCGCCGGCCTGTCGCGGCTGATGGCGAGCCTCGTCGAGCTCGAGCGCCCCGGTCCGGTGATCGAGCTCGGACCCGGCACCGGCGTGGTCACCAAGGCCTTGCTCGAACGCGGCGTGGCGCCGGAACGGCTGTTCTCGGTCGAATTCAATCCCGAATTCTGCAAACTGCTCGAACGCCGCTATCCCGACGTCCGCTTCATCCAGGGCGATGCCTATGATCTCAAGGGCACGCTCTCGGGCGTGATCGACCAGCCGCCGGCGGCGGTGGTCTCCAGCCTGCCGCTGCTGACCCGGCCGCCGCAGCAGCGCGTCGACCTTCTCGGCCAGGCCCTCGACCTGCTGGAGCCGGGCGCGCCGTTCATCCAGTTCTCCTACGGCGTGTCGCCGCCGATCTCGGCCAAGAGCGGCGATTTCGTGATTGAACGAACCTCTTGGGTAGTCTTGAATCTGCCGCCGGCCCGCGTCTGGGCCTACCGGCGGCCGTTCAGGCCGGTTCACGATGCGGCCTGAGGGCTCGCGAACCTGAAACTCTGGGATTGTTTTGACCGTACCGAAGATTCTCGTTTTCTCCGGGTCGATCCGTTCGGCCTCCGTCAACGCCAAGCTCGCCGCACTCGCCGCCCGCGAACTCGCCGGACTGGGCGCGGAAGTGTCCCACGTGACGCTGGCCGACTATCCGATGCCGATCTACAACGGCGACGACGAGGCGGAAAACGGGGTGCCCGAGAACGCCCGCCGGCTCAAGGCGCTGTTCAGGGCCCATCACGGCATCTTCATCGCCAATCCCGAATATAACGGCTCGGTCACGCCGCTCACCAAGAACACCATCGACTGGATTTCGCGGGTGCGCGACGACACGCCGCCGATCGCCGCGTTTCGCGATCGGGCGTTCGCCATCGGCGGCGCCGCCGGCGGCTTCGGCGGCCTGCGCTCGGCCATGGCCCTGAGGCAGATTCTGGAGATCGCGCTCGGCGCCACGGTGATCCCCGAGCAGGTCCTCGTCCGCAACGGCTCGCAAGCCTTCGACGAGGACGGCGAATTCGTCGAAGCGACCAATGCCGACCGCCTCGAGGCCACCTGCAAGCGCCTCGTCGTCGAAGCCCGGCGCTACGCGGAAGAAGAGGCCGGCTGAGGCGGCCTGCCGCTCCCTATTGGAACGGAAGTTCGGGAGCGTTTTTCAAACGAACCATTTCGTAGGGATCGCCCGCCTTCGCGGATGTCTTGTGTTTCGCGGCGATCTCGAGCAGCGTTTTCGAACCGGTATAGTAACGCCCCCGGCGTTCCCCGTGAGGAACGAGGAGGTCCGCATCGGCCATCTTGCGCAGGTCGCGGCTGGCCACGACGTCGGAAATACCGTGCTCCCCCCGATACCGGCCGGCGCGGACCCGCAATCCCAGGGCGCCGTCCATCAAGGCCGAATAGGCGCGTTCGGGGAGCTTCGCCTTCTCCTGGATCTTCTCGATGTCGTTATAGATCCGCGCATACCACTCGTTGCGTTTGACGATGGTGTAGGCCTGCTGGAAATGCGCAGTCAGGCAGAAGACGATCCAGTTGTGCGGATCGTTTTCCGGATGCCACGATCCCTGGCCTGTCGCGGCCAGAATCTCGAAATAGGCCGGCGTGTTGCGGCCGAGCCATTCCTCTATGGAAGAGAAGATTGGGCTGACGATACCCTCGCGCGACAACACCAGTGTCTGCAGCGCGCGCGCCATGCGGCCGTTGCCGTCCTTGAACGGGTGGATCATCGTCAGGTTCAGATGCGCCATCGCCGCCTTGACCATGATCGGGACGTCGGACGCCTCGTTGAGGAAATCGACCAGTTCGCCGACGAGTTTCGGCACGAGCGCGAAATCGGGCCCGGTATAGACCCGCTCCTCGGTGAGTTCGTTGACCACGAAGATTTCCCCGGGTCGCCAGCGGCCCGGCATCTTGCGCAGATCGTGCTGCAGCATCATGAAATGCAGGCTTCGGATCAATTGCGGATGAAACTCGAAATGCTCGTCCTCGGCCAGTTGCAGGATATAGGTCATCGCGTTGCGGTAGCCGACGATTTCCCGCCAGGTCTCCGCGTCCGTATCCATCGGTTCCTCGGCGTCGACCGCCGCGATCGCGTCGTCGATAGTGGCGTCGTAGCCCTCGATCGTGTTCGATCCCTGGATTGCCCGCGCCATGGTGTTGCGACGCAGCGCGCCATCCCATCGTTGCGGATTGTTGTGCACGTAATGGCGCAGCCTGGCCTTCTGCTCGTCGATCAGTTCGATCACCTGCAGGTCGATATCGTCGAGCTTCGGAGGCGCGAGGATCGTCATTATATAAATTCCTTTCGTCAGAAATATAAATATTAATTGACTATTCGACAATGGCGTATCTGCACGCTACCTTGTGTATGGCCCTGCCGTCCGCCTCTTGCATTCCCGTGCGCCTGGGGATAGAGCAGATCGCATGGCTCGAATCGCAAACAAAGACCGTCTGATCGTCGCTCTCGACGTTCCGACCCCCGATGACGCGCGCCGGATCGTCTCGGATATCGGCGACGCCGCGTCCTTCTTCAAGATCGGCTACCAGCTCGTCTTCGCCGGCGGCCTGGGCCTCGTCGGCGAGCTTGCCGACAGGGGCCACAAGATCTTCCTCGACATGAAGCTGCTCGACATCGACAACACGGTTGCGAAGGGCGTCGGCAACATCGCCCGGCTCGGGGCGACGTTCCTGACCATCCACGCCTATCCCAAGGCGATGCGGGCGGCGGTCGAGGGGCGCGGAGACAGCGCGCTCAAGCTCCTCGGGGTGACGGTGCTGACCTCGATGGACGACGCCGACCTCGCGGAAGCCGGATACGCCGCGGATGCCGCGACCCTGGTCGCGACCCGTGCCGGGCAGACGAAAGAGGCGGGCATGGACGGCATCATCTGCGCACCGACCGAGGCGCAAGCCATGCGCCAGGCCCTCGGCGACGACATGCTGGTCGTCACTCCGGGCATCCGGCCGGCAACGGCGGAAGCCGGCGATCAGAAGCGGATCATGACCCCGGCCCGCGCCATCCGCGCCGGCGCCGACCATCTGGTTGTCGGCCGTCCGGTGGTCGCCGCCTCGGACCCGCGCGGCGCGGCGCTCGCCATCCAGGCGGAGATCGACGAGGCCTTCGAAGGCGCGTCGGCCTGATGAAGGCGGCATCGCCGCACAAATAGCGAAGCATGGATTCCCGCCTGCGCGGGAATGACGGAAACTGTCAGGTTTTTCAGTAAGTTATATTGGTGACGTATCCTGGAAACGGGGGCGATGGCAATCCTTCGACGCGGTACGGCGTCGGAATTCTATCTTCGAACCTCCGCCTCCCACTCCGTCATTCCCGCGCGGGCGGGAACCCATGCCTCGCAGCCCAATACGGCGTCTCGGGCTGAAGCGCCGGCCCGTTCAGATCTCCAGGATCTCCGAGCTCTCCACCGTGGTGTCCGCCTTCAGCCGGTAGACCAGCGGCACGCCGGTGGCGATCTCGCGCTTGACGATTTCGTCGGGCCCCAGCCGGTCGAGCACCATGACCAGCGACCTCAGGCTGTTGCCGTGGGCGGCGACCAGCACCTTCTCGCCCCGCATGACCCGAGGCAGGATTTCGGTGAGGTAGTAGGGCAGCACCCGCGCGCCGGTGTCCTTCAGGCTCTCGCCGCCGGGCGGCGGCACGTCGAAGGAACGGCGCCAGATATGCACCTGCTCCTCGCCCCATTTCTTGCGCGCGTCGTCCTTGTTCAGTCCCGACAGATCGCCGTAGTCGCGCTCGTTGAGCGCCTGGTCGCGAATGTCCGGCAGATCGGTCTGGCCGGTTTCCTCACGGATGAGGTCGAGAGTGAGCTGCGCCCGCTTGAGTACGGAGGTGAAGGCGATGTCGAAGGTCATTCCGCGCGCCTTAAGCGCCCGACCCGCGCCGCGCGCCTCCTCGATGCCCTTGTCCGTAAGGCCCGGATCGCGCCAGCCGGTGAACAGGTTCTTCAGGTTCCATTCGCTCTGTCCGTGGCGCACCAGGACGAGAAGTCGTTCCATGGGGAGTGTCGCTCCTTGTTGAGACGTTCGGGAAAAGGCTCAGTCGGTGAGGCCGAGCACGTCGTCCATCGAATAGAGGCCGGGCTTGCGGCCGCGGGCCCAGAGCGCCGCCTTGACCGCGCCGCGGGCGAAGATCGACCGGTCCTCGGCCTTGTGGGTCAGTTCCACCCGCTCGGTCTCGCCGGCGAAGATGACGCTGTGTTCGCCGATCACCGAGCCGCCGCGCAGGGTTGCGAAGCCGATATCGCCGCTCGGACGCGGGCCGGTATGGCCGTCGCGCGAACGGATCGAATGCTGGCCGAGATCGATGCCGCGACCGTCGGCCGCCGCCTGTCCGAGCAGCAGCGCGGTGCCCGAGGGGGCGTCGACCTTGTGCCGGTGATGCATTTCCACGACCTCGATGTCGTAGGCGTCGTCGAGCGCGGCGGCCGCCTTGCGCACCAGGCCGGCGAGCAGGTTGACCCCGAGGCTCATGTTTCCCGACTTGACCACCATGGCATGGCGCGCGGCGGCGGCGATCTTCGCGTCCTGTTCGGCGTCGAGCCCGGTGGTGCCGATGACGTGGACGATGCGGCCCTGAGCCGCGAGTTCGGCGAAGGCGACGGTCGCCTCCGGCCGGGTGAAGTCGAGAATGCCGTCGGCCTGCACCACCAGCGGCAGCAACTCGTCGACGATCTCGACGCCGAGCGCGCCCGCGCCGGCGAGGTCTCCCGCGTCCTTTCCCAGATGCGGCGAGCCGGGATATTCCACCGCGCCGACCACCGTCGCGCCCTCGACCGCCGTCACGGTCCGGATCAGCTCCTGGCCCATTCGCCCGCCGGCGCCGACAACGATCAGCCGCATGTCCGTCATGACTTCGCTCCCTTTCCCGTGCCCTTCGCGGGCATCAGGGTTGCGGGCCGTCATAGCCCTCGACGATGATCATATCGCCGCTGCTGACCGCGGCCCGGATCGCCTTCGCCTCCTGATAGGCAAGCGAATTATAGCAATCAAGCGCCTTCTGGTAGGAGTCGAACTCGACGATGACATGGCGGGAGCGGAGCGTTCCCTCGACCGGCGTCGACTGGCCGCCGCGCACCAGGAACTTCGCGCCGTATTCCTTGAACGGTGCGGCATTCGCCGCCTGGTATTGCTTGTAGGTCTCCACGTCGTCGACATCGACATGACCGATCCAGTAGCCCTTCGCCATTTTCGTTTCCTTTCCGTTTCCCGAAATTGCCGCGACCCTAAATCCAGACCGCCACCTCTTCCATCGTTTTCTTTTCGATCACCGGCACTTCGCACCCCTCCGCCGGATAGCCGGCGACCAGCAGGAT
>Ga0070729_10005655_pt1 | contig 12774 bp, 4 predicted proteins | sample tdDd472_FD_66725 | JGI IMG/M metagenome (GOLD analysis project Ga0070729, IMG submission 66725) | Marine sediment microbial communities from the Atlantic coast under amendment with organic carbon and nitrate - tdDd47.2 | ecosystem: Environmental > Aquatic > Marine > Coastal > Sediment | place...
AGGGTAAGGTTCACAACCATTTGGATCTTCATTTAAGATCTCAATTTGTGGTTCTGCAGGCAACAGGGTAATATTGTATTCGTAACTATCCTGACAGTGTTCACTATTTGCATTAAGCTTTATTGTATATATATTATCCACAGCATTAGGAGCCCAGGTGGCATAAGTGTGTTCAAAATCGCCCGTGTTTGCTTCTGAATTTCCATCGCCCATATCCCAGTTATATGTCCAGTTTCCGACATTGGTTTTATTATTTATATTTATGGTTGCATCCGGATAACGCTGAACAATAGGATATACTTCAAATTCGGCTACGGGAGTTGCATAGGCTGTAATCAAGTGACTTATTGTGTCCCAACAACCATATTCCGATTTTCCGGTAAGATGAACCCTAAATGTTTTATCATTTGGACTAATATTAATGAAATTATAGGAAGGGTTTTCTACATTTGAACCATTTCCTAAATCATCAAAATCCCATTCAAACAGTTTGGCGACTGAATTAGAGTTGTTTGTAAACTGTAACTGATGTGGCGCACAATCTTCAAAATTACCACCGAAATCGACATTTAAGGCCGGGTAAACTGTGATTTGACGTTCGTAATTACTTACACAGTTATCAGATGAGGTGACTTTTAATGATAGTGTGTGTGTTTCGATATTTTCACTTGAATTTGTGTATTCATGTGATGTGTTTTGATTTGTTTCAAGTGCGGATCCATCTCCAAAGTTCCACTCAAATACAGGACTCTTGGCTTCTGAAATATTGTTTACTGTAGAGGTGAAAGGTGTGCAGTCAGCACCATTATCAATTGTATACAATGCCTTTGGTTTTGGATAAACTGTAACCTGTTTAACAGCCGATTCATCCTCGCAACCATTTTGAGTTGTTGCCCTTAATTTAACATCGAAAACTTTATTAGCTGTATAACTGTAATTATTGTATTCAATGTTTTGTGGGGATACCAGGCTTGACCCGTTTCCATTACCAAAATCCCATACATATGAAGTTGCTCCATCGTCGGTGGTAGTATTATTGAAATTGTTTGTAAACGGATGACAGTTATCTGGACTCATTGTAAAGTCTGGTGCAGTCCGTGGATATACCGATACATTTTTAGTTAGCGAGTCTGCACAACCATGCGTGTTTTCTGCACGCAGAAAAATAGAATAAACCTGGTTTATTAGAGGTTGTGTTGTACTGGAATTATCAAATGTTTGATTGGGTGGATTATAGCTTGTACTATTTCCATGTAGTGTACTTGTTGTTGTGTTATCAAATTGCCAGTAATTACCATTATTGCTTTTAGAAAGGTTTGTTAATACAATTGATAAAGGCTCGCACCCTGCAAATTCAGCTGCTGCTTTATAATCTTTTGATGATTTTGTTTCTAAAGCTTCCATACTAAAATTTGCTTTCACGTAACTGTAAGTAGTAATGATATGTTCACTAGTAGCTTTACACCCAGTTCCGTTTTGTGTAGCCACAAGTTGGAAAGTATAATCCTTATCATTTGTTTCATCTAAATGACTATAGATGTGTGTACCATCACCACCATTAGATGATTCCCCATCTCCATATAACCATAACGGGCTGGTCATTCCTGTTGAATAATTAACATACTCTACTGTCAGCGGATTACAACCTTCTGTTTTATTCGGAGTAAAAGCTGAAACCACAGGTGGATATACTTCTATTTGTTGAGTACCTGAAGTGTTGCTGCAAGTGTTATTATCCGAAGCTGTCATTTGAATATCGTAAGTTTCGGTAGCTTCGGTATTTACTTCACTATGCTTAAAAGTGTGAGTAAATGCATTTTTATCGGTTCTATTTACAGCTGTTCCTCCCATGTCCCAGGCGAAGTTTACGCCATTAAGCGAACTATTTTTAAATTCAAGAACTGTAGAGTCGCATACGTTTTTTATGGTATAAGAGAATTCAGCTTCAATTAGTGGATGTGCCGTTACCTGAATTGTAGTATCGTCAATACAACCGTTAATATCGGTAGCTTTGAGGTTTACATCATATAATTTATCCGCAGCAGTGCGATTTTCATAAGTATGTGTTTTGTCCGCAGCTCCGCTGGCAGAAATACCATCGCCAAAATCCCAAAGCCAGCTGGCTATATTACCCCTGGTATTGGTGTTATTAAAAGTTGGGCTGAAAGGTGAACAGTCTATATTGTCATTAACACTAAGAACTGCTTCTACCTCCGGTTGTATAGTGATGATTTTGGTGATACTGTCGCTGCAAATTGGCAGAGAGGAAATTGTAACCAGTTTTAACTGGTCGGTTCTTGGATTGGAAGGATCGTTATTGTCAAATGTGGATACATAATTATCGGGGGTAGCAGTGCTTTGCTCCAGACCATTATTAATATACCATATGTAATCGGTGGCCCCATATCCATTGTTTTCCAACGTAACATCGAAAGGTGTACAAACTTCGTTGTATTTAATGGCAAAATCGGCTTTTACATCATGGTGTACGGTAATATCAACAGAGTCCTTACCGAAGCATTGTCCAAGTGGTGAAGTAGCTGTTAAATAAGTTCGATAGGTAGTAGTAGCATTACTTGCCGGTATACGGTTATAGAATATATGTGATGGGGCCGTTTGATCAGAGGAGGCTCCGTCGCCAAATTCCCAGTTATAATAAAGGTTAAAACCGCTTGATGAATTTCCAAAATTGATTTCTGTTGAGTCGCAGATATCTGCAATGGTATTTTGTGTAATATCAGAAACAACTTCAGGATATAAAATTAAGCGCTGTTTCGCAGTGTCGGTACAGTTTGCCGCATTTTCAACAATCTGTGTAACCCAAATGGTATCGGCTTTATTGGGGGCACTGGTGCTGTTGTAAACATAATTTTGTAATGGACCCAGGTCGTTACGATCGTTATAATCGTAATCACCATCAAATTCCCACCAGGCATTTACTGCCGGTCCTAAAGTAGAAGAATTAAATGTAACATTATCTGGCGTACAGATTTTTGAGACATCGCTGGTAAATGCCGCTTTTATAAATGGATGTACTGTAATGTTTTGTGTAATCGTGTCTGTGCATTTAAAAGGAGAAATGGCAATTAATTCAGAAATATAGGTGGTATCATTATTCGTGAAGTTTTCATACTGATTGCTGGCATCAGTTGTATTGGTACCATTATCGTTGCCAAAATTCCAAATATACTTGTCAGTATTTCCAAATGATGTATTTGTGAAATTTACATCTAATGGGTGACAACCAATGCTTTGATCTGTATTAAAATCGGCATTTATTTCCGGATAAACAGTAATTACTCTTTGCAGGCTATCTGCACACGAATTTATGTTTTGTACTGTAAGAACTAAATTGTAAGTAAGTGAATCATTGGTTGTATTATTGTAAGTGTAGTTTCGGATAGCCGGACTGGTTGTACTGGTGTTTCCGTCGCCAAATTTCCAGAAATACTGATTAGGGTCGGCTCCAACAGATTTATCTGTAATTACAATATCGTGTGGTGCACATGCGACAGAGGTATTTACTTCGAAGAAAGCCTCAACCTCGGGGAATACTTCAACTTCAACACGAATAGTAGTATCTCCAAAGCAGGGGCGGCGTCCAATGGTTACATCGTATGCAATAATGGTTCCTTTGGGCGGCCGGGCAACGGGTGTAGGGCTAAGTGGATCATCCAAATAAGCAACTGGGGTCCATGAATAGTTAATTCCACCGGCTGCGTATAACTGAACGGAATCTTCACAGGTGAATATAAATCCGGACTGACTTTCAATGGCTAGTGCACTTCCCCGGTTTGGACTGTAATCGGAGAAATAACCGTAATTACACCCTGAAGAGGAACCTCCATTTCTGATTCCCAAGTGAAAGTTATCTTTTGTATTATATACTTTGGTAACCTCGTTTACATTTATAGTTGGCCCTCCGGAACCGGATTGACTATTAGCTTTTTTTAATACATACCAATCAGGATTACTAGGTATGGGTTCAAACCAGGTTCCAGGTATATTAAATGTTGTTCCGTCTTCATATTCAACAAAAAAGTATTCATATTGAGAATCACCACCTTCGCGAATCATCAGGTTTAGAAAAAATGCCTGGCCTGAAGCCCGAACAAAGTTTACTTCAAGTGAACCTGTACAATTTTCAATGGATGGAAGAACAGCTCCCCCTAATTCACAACCAAAACCGGAAATATGAAGTACATATGCTGGTTCGGAGGTGTAAATATAAGTTGCATCTGTAATTAAAGTATATTCATATGTTTCGCCTTCATCGATCGTGGTCATTAAGGTTCCATTAATTGATACATCTGTACCATCTACTGTCGCTAGTATAAATATATGGTCATTAACACCAGGATCTAAATTACCTTTCATAACAATATACTCCTGACCTATAAGGTTGGTTGGTATTAACTGGTCTCCGATAACATCTTTACAACCAGCTGGTGCCGGATTCACAGAGTCATCTTTAATATTGACTACAATTGGTTTATTCGAAGTGATTTTGGAGCCATGTAAATAATCAGCCTGAGATCTGGAGTAGTTTCTTGGGGCTACCGAATAGGTTTCGCCTTTATCAAGAGTAATGGAAAAAGGAATACCAATACCCAAAAAATCGGGTCCATGGACAGGTCTGGTAGGTGTAATGGTAATTTGGGTATTGTCTTCAGTAGCAACAATATCAATTGCTGAATAGGATTTTGGAGCATAACCTCCGTTACCCCATAGACTCTGAAAAGGGGCATAAAATTCTGTTCCTTTTGCATTTTTACCTTTTAAGGCCCATATATCCGGGTTATTTGTTCCCGGTGTTTGGTCGAAATATGCGGTAATTGTTGCATCAGAAGTTATTAATATACCATTCTTTCTGATTTCTCCGGCCGGAAAGCTTTCAATATCATCAGATGCTGCAGGCGTATTATAATAAGCAGCTAAATTAACACTTTGAAAAGAGTTGGCAGGAATGGTCAGGTTTATATCAGCATATCCGGTTGGATTGGTTACGGCATCGTATTTATTTGCCGGAAAGCTTATGGTTACGTTTGCTGTAATATCAAATGTAGAGATTCTAAAATAGGAGGGATTATCACCTGCATGCCCTTCTGCAATTTCAGGCACAACAAACCAAAATTCTGTATCTGTTTGGGAGTAAAGATTTACAGAAATTAGTAGGATTAATATTAGTTTTAGGAATCTTTTCATAGTATTAGGCGTATAAATAATATCAAATATATAAAATTATTAATAAATTTACGTGATATAATAATGATAGGTTATGAAAATTAAGCTTTTATTTATCTGTATATATTTGAGTATTCAGCTACCTGTTTTTTCACAAAACTATTTTTACGAAGATTTTGAAAATGGTTCAGGCGAAGGTGCTGTTATTGAACTCGAAGGCTGGAACCAAATATATGAAAATGGGACAGCTTGGGATTGGATATTCTATGATGGAGGGCACAGTGCAACTCCCGCTGTACCAGATTCCAGGCATCCGCGTCATGCATATGAAGGTAGTTTGAATGCCTTGTTTTTTATTCAAAGTAGTGCCAATGTCACTACAAAGCTTACAACACCGCTTATTGATTTAGCTACAGCCTATAAACCTGAATTGAAATTTTGGCATGCACAGGACAAGTGGTATCATGGAGGAGTTTATAATTGCGATGTATTAAAGGTGTATTTTAAAGCAACGGAAGCTTCCGAATGGCAATTAATGGAAACCTATACCGATACTATAAAAGATTGGATTGAACAAACAATTTTTATCCCCATAGAATATCATAATGAAGATTTTACCATTGCTTTTGAGGCGATTGGTAAAGGTGGGCATGGTGTAGCCGTTGATAGCGTTGTAGTATATGAAACAGGTGTGTATCCTTTCCATGTTGAGGAAATTGAAATATTAGAGGTTAATCATAATGAGGTTCCTACAGGAATTATTGATTTGCCTGTTGCAAATATTAATTTAGTTGCTGCCGGTAATACCGGTAAAACCTATTTAGATTCCATAGCAGTTAAATATACAGGATCTGATGAGAATGATATTGTTAGTAGTTCGGCAAAACTGTATGTAACTGAAGATGATTTTTTTAGTACTGCCAGCCAGGTAAATGGAAGTGTGAGTTTACAAAATGGCAATCTGATTTTTGATAATTTGAACTATGAGCTTGACAGAGGTGATAATTATTTTTGGGTAACACTTGATATTAATAGCAATGCTGTTCATGATAATTTAGTTAGTTATCAGTTTGATGAAGGTTCAATTAAGGCTGTGATTGATACAACAGGCTTGCCATGGAGTGAGGATTTGTATGAAGTTGATGGAACTCTTTATATAAAATTGGCAGATGGTAGTTGGGTTAATTTCCCCATACTCTCATATTATCCGGAAAGTGATTTTGTTCCAATTGAGGATTTTACGCTTTGGGAATCGTTGTACTTTACTAGTTTTGAACAAGGTAATGGTTGGGATTTTGCAGGTGAATTTGAGATTTCAGTACCTTTAGGTAAAGGAGGAAGCTTAGGTAATACTGACCCTGATTATACCATATCCGGATCAAAAATATTAGGAACCGATATTACAGGGCTAAATGATAATAGCGGCGATTATGAACCATTGTTAACCGAAGATGAATATTATGCTCAAACCCCGACGATTCCGGTAAAATATTATAAAGATCTTCATATTAGTTTTGATAGATGGTTAAATCTTGACTTTTTTGATACGGCTAAAGTGCAAATGAAAATTGATACGGCTTCTGAGTGGCAATTAATCTGGCAAAACCCAGGTAAAATGAATGATAGTTATTGGATTGCTCAGAAGTACCGTGTAGCTGATCTTGATCGAAAAGATAGCGTTAAATTTAGATTCACCATAGGGCCAACCGATGAGTATGGTCAATATTCAGGTTGGAATATAGATAATTTTGCATTAATAGGTAATTTCATAGATAAAGATGTGGGTGTTACTGAATGGGTCTCACCAGTTACCGATTGTGGCCTGGAAGAACAATCTATAACTGTTAAGGTAGCCAATTTTGCAGGCTTGCCAACACCAAACGAAATTCCGGTGGCCTATTCTATTGATGGCGGAACGAGCTGGGTAACCGAAACTATTAATCAGGTTATTGCCCTTGAGGATACTATTGAATATACTTTTAGCCAATTAGCTGACTTTACGGCAACCGGGGATTATTCCCTTATGGCCAAAACCTTATTGGAAGGTGATGAAGACAATTCCAATGATCAGGCTGACTCTTCTTTATTGTCAATTCCTAATTATTCAATTCCATATAGTCAGGATTTTGAAACCGATGAGGACTTTTGGTATACAGTGCAGGAAACAGTTTTATGGGAGTTTGGAACACCAACGAAAGGTAAATTGAACTCAGCTGCAAGTGGAGTGAATTGTTGGGTAACAGTTAAAGCCATAAATTACCCTATGGATACATATGCCGAATTGATAAGCCCTTGTTTTGATTTTACGCAAACCAGTAAAGCTATCTTTGAATGTAAAGTTTTAGCTGATTTTGAATCAAAAACTGATGGGGTAGCTCTATATTATACGCTGGATGGTGGTGATAACTGGACCCTGATTAACAATAATGATGGTTTCGGTGAATACTGGAACTGGTATACCGATAGTATTAGTGCAACTTTGGGAACTGAAGCTTTCTGTTTTGAAATGGGAGGCTGGACCCGTACCCGTCATGTATTACCTGCTGAAATTAACGGTAAGAACCGTGTGAATTTTAAGTTTGTATTTCAATCTGATGCACTTGGATACAGTCGCGAAGGTATGGCTATTGATGATATTAAAATATACGAAGCACCAAACGATGTTTCAATTGTTTCCGTTGATGCTCCGGTTAGTGCCTGCGATCTTGCAGAGGAAGAGCAGGTTTCATTTACGGTAAAGAATGAAGGAATAAGGACCATAAATGCTGGTGAAGAGCTTATTTTCTGGTATGATTTTCAGGGAGGTGTTTTTGCAAAAGATACATTTGAACTGGAAGATCCTGTAGCAGAGGGAGCTAGTTTTAGCTTTGCTTTTGATGAAGGTTTGGATTTAAATCAATTCGGAACCTATAATATCAGAGTGTATCAACATTCCGAAGATGAGTTTGAGTTTTATCGACCGTCGCTGCTTAATGACAGTGCTGAGGTAAATATAACCATGTTCCGTCCGGATCTGAATTTACCGGATACTTTGGCTACTTTTCTTCCGGATACTGTAATTTTAGATGTTGAGGATATTCAGATTGATACTTATATGTGGAATGATGATCCTTCAATTGATTCGGCTCGTTTCCATGTTGTAACTGCCGGTACCTATTGGGTAGAGGCTACCGGAAATAGCTGTACCAATAACGATACTGTGGTTGTTCATCAGTTAAAGCGTGATATAGGTCTGGATACGGTATTGCTCACAAGTAATTACTGTGAGTTTACGGATAATGAGCAAATTAAAATTGGAGTATATAATTTTGAAAAAGATACCATACGTACAGATTTTAAATTGATTTGGGGGTATCAGTACGAAAACGAAGAGATGTTTGTCGATACGATATTTGTACCGCGTCAGATTAATCCGAATGATACAATCATTATTAACACCGGGCATAGTATTGATTTATCGCAGGAAGATTATGAATATAGCTTTATGGCATTTGCCCGTTTACTGCTGTACGATTTTGAACCTGATAATGATTCTTCTGAATATGTATATGTGAATTACGGTCCGGCTGATTTTGAATTTGCACAGGATACTATTGTGTGGAAAGGATTAGCATATAGCATAGATGCAGGCGAAGGGTATTCTTCTTATACCTGGAATGATAACTCGGAAGATCAATATTTGGAGGTCAATGAATCAGGTTCATACCATGTTCTGGTAAGTGACGAAAAAGGTTGCGTTAAGAAGGATACTGTTTATGTTTTCTTGAAAATTCGCGATATACAGGTTGCTGAAATAATGAACCTAACAAATGTTTGTGCCACCGACTTTACATATTATCCAAAAATCAAAGTATTTAATACAGGTAGCGATACAATTCAGGTAGCTGATACCATAGTTTTTGGATACCAGATTAATGAATCAAATATTGAAAACGATACGGTTTATGTTAGTGCTCCAATTTATCCTGGTGATTTTGAAACGCATGTGTATTATACAGGAATAAAGCGACCTGCCGGAGATTATTATTTCGACTTTATTAATTATAGTCCGGGCGATATAATAAGTTCTAACGATACACTGGAAGCAAGCTCTGTAGCCTATGATATACCAGAAGTTGATCTGGGAGCTGATGTAGAAACTACGGAAGAGGATTATGAATTAAGTACGACGGAAAGCTACACAACTTATAGTTGGAGTACAGGTGATAATACAGCAACTACTGTTGTTAGTACGAATGGTAATTATTCGGTTTCGGTAGAAGATGAACATGGATGTACAGGTTCTGGTAATATTAATGTTTTCTTTACCAATTTTATACCGGAAATTACGGCTGTTTCAGTTGTTCAGGATTTTTGTGAAGAGGCTGTAAATGAAGAGGTGAGCATCACTGTGAAAAATACAGGAACTAAGGTAATGCCATCTAATCAGAATGTAAAAGTAAGTTATAATATTGATGGTGGAAGTAATGAAACAGATCAAATCGATCTACAGTCAGATCTGAATCCGGGTGCAAGTATTGATTATACTTTTACACAGAATTTTAATTTGTCAGAGACGGGAGGGTATGTGTTGAATCTTTCTGCTTACGATTACTATAATGAAGCTCGCAGCACCAGTGAAAACCTGAATGTTCATGCGAATCCGGATTTTGCTTTTGATACCGATACAATAAAAACGAAGTTACCTTATGTTATTGATCCAGGTTATTCTGCATATGGCTACGAATGGAATACTGGCGCAACAACACCTACATTGGAAGTAAGCGAAAGTGGAGAGTATTGGCTTGAGGTTACATCTGAATTTAATTGTGAAACAAGAGACTATATCTATATTAGTGAGATTACCGGAGTTGAAGAGCTGGATTTAAGTGGTATGATTTTATATCCAAATCCATTTGAAGGGAAAATAAAACTTGAGAATACTTCAAACCTTAAAATTGAGGAGATAGAAATTATCAATCTAAATGGTAGTGTTATTTACCGAAACAACTTTGAATCGCGTATTAAGCATTTTGAAATAGATGCAAGTGATTTTGAAGTCGGTGTTTACTTTATACGCATTAGAACAAAAGACAAAATATATGTTGGTCAATTGATCAAGCAGTAAAATAAATAAAAAAGCGAAGCCCTTAGGTTTCGCTTTTTTATTATCAGGTAGGGAGTTTTACTCCTTCCATTTCCTGCGTGCTTTTTTGTCGGCCATTTTCTTTTTGCTTTCAAGTCTTTTTCGGTTAGATGCTTTTGTGGGTTTAGTAGCAATGCGTTTTTTGGGGCGTTTTAAAGCCCGTTCGATTAAGCTGTAAAACTTTTCAATGGCTTCTTCCTTATTACGACTTTGCGAACGGTGTGTTTGTGAAGATACAATAAGCTCCCCGTATTGATTCATGTATCCGGTAAGTTTGTTGATGATTAAGTGTTTCTCGTAATCGCTCAAGAAACGTGAATTTACTACCGAGAAACGTAGTTCAATTTTACTGCTAACCTTGTTAACATGTTGTCCGCCTGGTCCGCTGCTTCGAACAGCTTTGAAAATGAATTCGCTGCTAAAATCGCGATTATATATTGAGTTTAATGTCATGCTAATAAATTTGGGTGAAAATAATGAAAGTTTAGGGAAATGATAAATGTTTAGTAATAATTAGATAATAAGTTAAAGGTTAAAAGAAAGGAGTGATTAAGTTTATAGTTAATAGATTCCAGACAATAGGATTTTCAGAGTACCTTTTATTGCTTCTTATGCTCTTTGTATTAAAAGAGTTCTTTTGAGTATTAGAATTTAGTTATTAGAAAATGACAATGTAGTTTAGTACATATCATCTTTGTAATCTGTGGCATGTTTCTTTGTGTGAATCAATAAAAAAAAGTCTCCTAAAAATGGATCAAATAGAATCTACGGTGGAGTAAAATTATTTTAAGCGTATATTTTAGCCACTCGATATAAGAAAAAGTTAATATCCCTTACTCCTCTAAGCGTAGCTCTGAAAGCCTTCAGTTTCGCATTAAAGGATTCCGCAGAAGCGTTTGTACTTCGATTATTAAAGTAGTTCAAGATGCCCTGATAATGATCATGCATCGTATTTGTAATGCTTCGGAATGATTTAAATCCTGCTTGTTCTACTTTGTTATACCATTGAGCTAACTTGGTAAAAGCAATTCCTTTATCTTTTGTATTCGTAAAAATCATACGTAAGGAATGAGTTAAAGAATAGGCTTGTTTTATATCCGGGTATTGAGCAAATAATATCCTGGCACGATGTTGCTGCTTTACAGTCCATTTTTCAGCAGACTTAAATAAGAGATACCTGCTTCTGGCCAGGAGTTGCTTTTTAGTATCACCATTATCAAATATAAAAGGTTCGTATCTCTCATCCCTATACCGGGCTTCTTTAATGGCTTCAGATTCTTCATCAATAGCATCCCAACGATGAGCTATACGCAATTCCTGAAGCGCATCATAGGCCAGTTTTTGTACATGAAAACGATCTATTACTTTGATGGCTTTCGGAAAGCTTTGTTTGACAATCCTATTCATTGATCCAGCCATATCTAATGTAATTTCTTGTACAGTCATCCTAATTGATTCAGGTATCTTTTTAAGTATGGATATGATGTTTTCCGAACTCGTTCCTTGAATTATAGCAACTAATGCCCCCTTCTTGCCTTTTGCTGCCTTATTGGTAATAATTGTATATAACTCACCATTAGACAAAGCAGTTTCATCAATACTAAGATGCTTTCCTGTATTATCAGGAAACAACATCCACTGGTCAGCATGTTCTTTTTGATCCCACTCCTTAAAGTCGCTTAAGTGCTCCTTGTACTGTTTACCAAACTGATCTCCATTAATATGATAATGTTTCTCCAGGCTTTTATTACTCAGTGGGTAATTGTCCAAATAATCCTTTTAAAAAAGACGCGAAACCTTTTGTGTAGCGCGTTCCTTTTTCTACGGTATCCCAGTCTCGACTAATAATCTTGCCGGTAGACTCTATAAGCCATTTACGTCGTCGCACATGAAGAAATACAGCTCGTTCTCGTATTGGAAAATCCTGTATTACTACGGCCTTTTGAAAACCTTTTGAACTGTGGGTTTTATTAGAATAGAGGGATGGAATAATGTTAAGTTCATCTAAATGAACATCTAAGCTTTTGTCATTAACAATGACCTGAGTTATTTCAAAATAATCAAAGATTTCTGATGGCAATAAAGCCTGAAGAAGGGTATTATATACGTTGTTTGTTGAATCCATTTCTTGCATTATTTTTCTAATGCAAAGATTAATATTTTTAAATTCTCCACCTAACTTTTTAATTGATCCCTAAAAATCGAAGACCTTTGTAGGTTGTGGGCGATGAGGGAGTCGAACCCCGATTCTCCCGATGAAATCGGGAGAATCGGGAGAATCGGGATGCTCTGAACCAACTAAGTTAATCGTCAGGGATATTATTATATTTAGGAAAATATGCAGAAAAAAAGTATGCAAGTAATTAATGTGAGATAAAGGATTGATAATAAAAAAGGTCTCCGAAAAATCGAAGACCTTTGTAAGTTGTGGGCGATGAGGGAGTCGAACCCCCGACCCCTTGGGT
>Ga0070729_10005656_pt1 | contig 12772 bp, 6 predicted proteins | sample tdDd472_FD_66725 | JGI IMG/M metagenome (GOLD analysis project Ga0070729, IMG submission 66725) | Marine sediment microbial communities from the Atlantic coast under amendment with organic carbon and nitrate - tdDd47.2 | ecosystem: Environmental > Aquatic > Marine > Coastal > Sediment | place...
GTTATACTTCCTGACCACCTCCCCCGATTGATACAATAGGCCGCTAGAGTCGGTCCCAAACCACATACCATCAGGGGTACTCAACATGGTCCGTACCCTTTCCTTAATAAGTCCTAATTGGGTTGAGGCATCTATAAACTGGTCGCCCCTGAGATAGGCTGGGCCCTCCTGAGTTCCGGCCCACAATACACCATTTGAGTCGATGCTCAGACAGAAAACAGAATCATTCGGCAAACCTGATTGTTGATCGAAAGTTCGAAATTCTCGTCCATCAAAACGGGCAACCCCTCCTCCATAGGTTCCAATCCAAATAAATCCATATTCATCTTCTATTCCACAATTAACTTGGCTCTGAGGAACGCCATCGCCGATGCTATATACTTTGATGTTTAACTCTTCATGGCTAGCATACACATAGAGACCCGGACTGCAGACAACGGTCAATACTATCAGGCGCCATAGGACAGGAGCTTGTTTGGATGTCAACATACCTTCCCCAAATCCCTTAATGTGAATAAAGGCTTATTCTGAATTAGTAATAGTCATTTGTCAAAGGCTTAGCTGTAGGTAGGATTCAGCATGAAATAGGCCCTCTGGCGGAATTGGAAAATGAGGAGCAGCTCCTTGTCATGTTTTTTAAAACCCAATCCGAAAGGCAAGGTTCAAGCTAAATCAGAACTCATTTGTCAATTTAAATGATGATGGGCAGGTTGCAGACTCGTTGTCGAAATTGAGCATTATGAGGTTAAGGTCCGCAAGTTCCCAACACAACCTTTAGCTAAGAATTTTGCCACCTTCTGCTGCTGAAGATATCCAGACACCTAAAAATTAACGACATGTGTCTTGGTTAAGGCCCGCCTCAATTCATTTTGAGTATCTTTTATGGATCATCGGTATACAATTCCTGAGTAATACTCTATGTGATAACATGTCTTGGAATAATTGGTATATCAGTCTTCCACAGGAAAAGCATTTTTAATGAACCCCAATGCAAAAATTGACATTGTTGGCAATCGACATAGCCTGTTAATCATTTCCATGGCAGCAGTCTGGTTAGCATGTCTGGTCTTTTTTATCCAACGATTGGCCCAAGCTCTTTCTTCCGGCAAGGTGACACCCTGGTGGGTGAACGCGGCTGGCCTGGTGGCTATTACAATCCTTTATTTCTGGTACCGACAAGCAAGAGATTCAAGATCCTCGATTGCAGCCCACGGCGTTGCATTGGTGGCCACCTGCGCCCTACTGGTACCAATTGCCTACGGCATGACATCGAGCATTTGGTGGCTTGGATTGGTTGGATTCGCAATGGTTTTGCTCGGACGGCGTCACGAGGCCTTAGTTTGGGGGATTGTGATACCCATCGTGGTGGGTGTCTCAGTTGTTTTGGAACCGTTTGTCCAAATTCCAGGTGCTGCTGGGGAAATAAATATTGAGGCGGCCTTGGCCAAAATAACTTTTGTAGTCATCCTACTCGGCATGTCAGCAGGCTTTCGTTACGTGGCGGAACAAAGAGCTGTAGCACTACTGCAGAGCGAGAATCGACTTGCAAAGGCCAATATTGAGCTGGAGCAGCATCGCATTCACTTGGAGGAACTTGTCAAGGAGCGCATCGCCGACGTTCAACGTACGCTTGAGGAAAAAGCGGCGCTTCAAAGTAAACTCCAAAAATCCCAAAAAATGGAATCTCTTGGCCTTCTAGCTGGAGGCGTTGCCCACGATTTAAACAATGTTCTTTCGGGTATTGTTTCCTATCCGGAATTGCTCCTGATTGATATGCCAGAGGATAGCAAGTTTTACAGGCCCTTGAAGGCCATCATGGAATCTGGGAATAGAGCTGCGGCCATTGTGCAGGACCTTTTGACCATTGCCAGGGGCGTGGCAATGGTCAAGGAGCCTTTGGCTTTGAATCAGGTTATTTCGGATTACTTTCAATCACCAGAATTTACCCGGATAAAACAATTGCATCCCCAAGTCCAGTTCAACACCCAACTTGCACATGACCTCCTAACAATCATGGGATCGGACGTCCATATTCGAAAGGTGCTAATGAATCTCATATCCAATGCCGCCGAATCCATTAAAGGGAAAGGCATGGTCAAGGTCACTACCGAGAATCGTTTTCTAGATCGGCCGTTAGAGTCAGATGTAAAAATTGAGGAAGGTGAATATTGCGTTCTTTCCATTTGTGATAGTGGACAAGGCATCAATCGTGAGGATTTGGCACGAATATTCGAGCCTTTCTATTCAAAAAAGAAGATGGGCTCGAGTGGGACGGGGCTTGGGTTGGCCGTCGTATGGAATATTTTGCAGGACCATAAGGGACATATCCACGTCACCTCCAATGGAAACGGATCTAAGTTTGAGTTGTATTTTCCAAGTACTCGAGAGACGCTTGAGAGTAGCGAACCCGATTCCAGGATAGCCAACTTTTGTGGTCAAGGCGAGTCCATATTGGTCGTTGATGACAACGAGCTCCAACGAGATATTTCATGCAAGATGCTAAAACGATTAGGCTATAAGAGTCGTGCAACATCAAGCGGAGAAGAAGCAATTGAGTATCTAAAGACGCATCCTGTAGATTTAATACTACTCGACATGATAATGGACCCGGGCATGGGTGGCTATGAAACCTATAAAGCCATTACAGAGATAAACCCAGATCAGAAGGTCATTATCCTGAGCGGCTTTGCAGAAACGAAAGAAGTAAAAAAAACACAAGCCCTCGGCGCCGGAGAGTTTCTGAAAAAGCCGATTATGTTAGAGGACCTGGGCCTTGCTGTAAAGCGAGCCTTATCTTTCGAAGGGTGCTAACGGCCGCATCTGGCTTTTTGAACGTGAGGGCCATTTGCACTGTATGGATTTCCAGGGAAATTCATGTGAATCATCCCTCCAGATCGTGAATGACATGCGTTGGGCAGTCTTTCATGATGGTAGGACCTTATTTTCCAATATTCCCTTCATCGACTATAGAGCCATTGACCAACAACGTGCATTTCAACAGATGCATCAAATGATGTTTCAACAACAAATGATGCAACAGATGCATCAGAACGCGGTTTAGCAGTTGATCAAAAATCATCGTTGAAATCACTGATACCTGAAAAACTGAGGCACATTGCGTGCCTCAGTTTTAGGCTTCCGATTATCAAATTCTAAGGGTAAGTGAAGATGAACACGGCCAAGCCGATTCCATCTTCCAATTTAAAGATCGAAACGATCTAAACGCATGACTTTGGTCCAGGCTTTGATGAAATCATTTACAAACTTTTCTGTACCGTCGTCAGATGCATATACCTCAGCGATGGCACGAAGTTCCGCGCTGGATCCTATAGCCAGGTCTACGGGGGTAGCATGCCACTTCAATCTTCCCGTTTTACGATCTATTCCCTCGTAAACACCTTCCTCCTTTTCGGATTTAGTCCACTGCGTGGACATATCTAGGAGATTGACAAAAAAGTCGTTGGTCAGAGTGCCTGGGCGATCGGTGAACACACCGTGGGCGGACCCATGGCTATTGGCGTTCAGCGCGCGCATGCCGCCTACGAGCACCGTCATTTCAGGAACGGTCAGAGTCAAAAGTGCCGCCCGGTCTACAAGCATATCCGCTGGAGAACGCACATTACTTTCTGCAAAGTAATTCCGGAATCCATCCGCCTGAGGTTCAAGAACCGCAAACGATTCCTCATCAGTTTGGTCTTGGCTCGCATCCGTTCGTCCAGGAACAAAAGGCACCTCGATTTTGTGCCCTGCTTTTTTTGCCGCACTTTCAATGCCGACTGCCCCACCTAGAACGATCAGGTCGGCCAGGGAAACCTTTTTTGTTTCCGATTTTCCATTAAAATCCTGTTGGATTATTTCGAGCTTGGAAAGCACCTGGGACAACTCGGCAGGATTATTCACCGCCCAATCCTTCTGCGGAGCCAAGCGAATTCGGGCTCCGTTGGCACCACCGCGCATATCAGATCCACGGAACGACGCGGCCGAGGCCCATGCCGTTCTTACCAATTGGGTTTCACTCAAGCCAGAAGCAAGAATGGCCTTTTTAAGGGCGTCAGTGTCCTGAGCATTGATCAGTTCGTGAGATACTGCGGGTACCGGGTCCTGCCACTGCAAGACTTCCTCTGGAACCTCGTTCCCAATGTATCTTGCACGCGGCCCCATATCGCGGTGAGTCAGCTTGAACCAGGCCTTGGCAAAAGCAAGTTCAAATTCCTTGGGATTCTCCTGAAATCGTTTGGCAATCTTCCTATAACTTGGGTCGAACTTGAGTGCTAAGTCGGTGGTCAACATGATGGGCGCATGTCGTTTGGTGGGATCGTGGGCATCGGGGACCAACATGGATGCACTTTCACTTTTCGGAATCCACTGTGTTGCGCCTGCTGGACTCTTGGTTTTTACCCATTCAAAGTTGAAGAGATTGTCCAGGAAGTTAGTCGTCCACTGAGTTGGAGTTACGGTCCATGCACCTTCTAGGCCACTTGTAATCGTATGGACGCCTTTACCTGAGCCATATTCGTTTTTCCAACCGAATCCCTGCTCCTCCGGGCCCGCTGCACCGGGTTCACGACCAACATGTTTTGCATCTCCTGCGCCGTGAGCCTTGCCGAATGTATGACCGCCAGCAATTAAGGCGACCGTTTCCTCATCGTTCATAGCCATTCGCCCAAATGTATCTCGTATATCCTTAGCTGCGAGTAAGGGATCAGGATTTCCGTTGGGGCCTTCGGGGTTGACGTAAATGAGACCCATTTGGACTGCGGCCAGGGGTTTTTCGAGTTCGCGTTCACCCTCGTAGCGTTCATCGCCAAGCCACACCTTCTCAGGACCCCAATAGACCAGGTCAGGCTCCCAATCGTCTTCACGGCCGCCAGCAAATCCAAACGTCTTGAATCCCATAGATTCAAGGGCTACGTTACCTGTTAACACCATCAGGTCCGCCCAAGAAAGGCTACTTCCGTACTTTTTCTTTATGGGCCAAAGGAGTCGCCTGGCTTTGTCAAGGTTGGCATTATCCGGCCAACTGTTGAGGGGTTCAAAGCGCTGTTGTCCCCCACCTGCACCTCCACGGCCATCAATTGTCCGGTAAGTGCCTGCACTGTGCCAAGCCATTCGAATGAAAAACGGACCGTAATGACCATAGTCCGCGGGCCACCACTCCTGGGAAGAGGTCATGACAGCTTCGATTTCTTTCTTAAGAGTGTCCAGATCTATTTTTTTAAAAGCTTCCGCGTAATTGAAGTCGGGACCCATGGGACTGGATTCCGAAGCATGCTGGCGCAAAGGCCGAAGATCGATTTGCTCTGGCCACCAGAATCGATTCGATTTGGCCATTCCCTGGGCAAATAAGGGTAACGACATCAATAGGACCAGAGAAATGGTGATTATTCTACGTTTTTTAAACACTTGTTTTTCCTCCTTAACAGTTTTGGAAGTGACATTTAGAAAAAAGGGTTCAAAGTCATCGGTAATGACTCAAGCAAAAATAGCTATCTGCTCATGCATGAATGTATGGCGAAAAGGAGCGCTGACAACATATGGGAACACTGGCCCACATTTGCTGAAGGTTCTTGTTAATACCGGTAAACTGCCGGTCATTTCATTGAGGATGAATCCTTAATATAGAATTAATATAATGCCACCAGTCATTACTTGTACAATCGAAAAATGCTATCCATTCATAGCTAAACACTATCGCGGCTACTCCACGCAAGAATCACCTCCTATCTAACATGGCATTCTATAGTTACTTAGGGGTTAGAGTCATGAGGTGTAGATCTACAGAAAGAACCGATTTGAATAAGAAAATCTGGATTCAGCCTTATGTCCATATGCGCATTGGCCGCGTGCATGAAGATTGGAACCCGATTTCAATCGGATATTCTGTAACTTGTGATTAAAAAAAAATGGGACGCCAGAGCTAGATTATATTGTTGCTATATAAAAAATCACCATCTACCACCTATTCCCTTTCTTTGAAAGGCCTGCGTGATATGATGCCCAGCGGAACAGAGCGGCGAGGGTAATGAGTTTTTTCTATGTCATTTGAGTTCGCTTCAAAAAAAACAGCCTTGGTGATAGGACATCCGGGACACGAGTTGCAGGTGTTCCGTTTCTCCGAAATTATTAAGCCCATCGTCGCTGTTCTCACCGATGGATCGGGGTTTAGCGGATCATCGAGATTGTATCAAACTCAAGAAATCTTGTCCGAAATGGGTTCAACTGAATCAAGCATCATGGGGCGATTTACAGACAAAACCCTCTATCAAATTATTTTCCAGAAAGACCTTTCACAGCTCTTTCATCTGCTTGATGAATTGGTTGAGATACTCATCACTCATGAAATTGAAGTCGTCATGGGAGATGCGATTGAAGGCTTCAATCCCACTCATGATTTATGCCGATACATCATCAATAATGCGGTGAGAATTGCGGAAAAAGCACTAAATTGCAATATCGCTAATTTTGATTTTCCATTAGATGCGCCTCCGGCCAGCATGGACAACCCGCCGAACTCAGACACACGTTCCATCCACCTGAATGAAGAGGATTGGAATCGAAAATACCAGGCAGCCATGAACTACAAAGAGCTTGCGTGGGATATCCAAAATGCCATTGGCAATTACGGGACAGAAATCTTTAGAACAGAATTCCTGCGTCCAGTATCCCATCCCGAAAAACTCAAAGCATGGTCCGGGGTCCAACCTCAATATGAGCTCTACGGCCGTGCGCGGGTCGCATCAGGAAAATACCGCGACATCATTTCTTTTTCCAGGCACATGAAACCCATCGGTGAAGCCTTATGGAAATACACCACAGAGGTCATTGGCCAAGCATGAAAATTCTTTTGACCAACATCTGGTTACACCATCGGGGTGGCACGGAAGTCTATGTTAGGGATTTGGCCATAGAGCTGCATCGTCGAGGTCACCAAGTCGAGGTTTTCACTCCAATGCTTGGCCCTGTATCTGAGTCGATTCAGTTCGAGGGAATTCATACGTGCGATAATCCTGAAGAATTGACTTTGGAACCCGACCTGATTCATGGTCACCATTTTGGGCCAACCATGGAAGTCCTAAACCGTTTTAGAGACGTACCAGCAATATACGTGCTGCACGACAAACGATACCAGGGTGATACACCGCCGCATTCCCGGCGAATCTTGCGTTTTGTAGCAGTCGATGCAATCTGCAGGCAAAAGCTTATCGATTTCGGTGTCTCTTCAAAATCAATTACCACCCTTCTGAATTGGGTAGATACCACAAAGTTCAAACAGCGAGACGTCTTTTCAGACATACCCGCAAAGGCCCTGGTTTTGAGCAATTATGCAAAAAAGGATCCTGACAATTATGTACATAGAGTTTTGGAGGCGTGTAAGGAATGTGGTATTCCGGTCGATGTCATTGGCCTTGGCTTTGGTACCAACACCAACTCGCCCCAAGACGAGCTTTTAAAATACGACTTGATCTTTGCCAAGGGTAAATCCGCCATTGAAGCTCTAGCCTCGGGCGCTGGTTTGATTGTCTGTGATTTTCATGGTCTGGGAGGTATGGTTCAGCCCGATAATTATGAATTCTTTCGAGCCAATAATTTTGGCATGAACACAATGAAACAGCCCCATGATGTCAATGCGATTGTTGCGGAGATAGGCAAATTTAATGCCCTCAACAACAAACACCTTTCGAACCGAATCCGAAAGGAGGCCGATTTCAGTACCTACGTCGACGCGCTATTGCACCTTTACCAAAAGGCAATTCGCACTTATAAAGTTAAAAAGTTTTTCATTAACAGACGGCATGACCGGCACCTTATCGACACCTATTTACAAACAAGAGCACTTCCAAATCCTCCTCGCAAAAGATAAGGGTTTTTCAAAACCCTTCAAGTTGAGCATGGCTCAGGTGTTACAAGCAATCGGACCGACGTGGTCTCATCTCGGGGACATTCGATGAGCTAGCTGTCAAGACCAGCTGTCGGAATAAACATACATTGTGAAAAAAAACGGACGAGGTCAGTATCCTTATCTGACGATATCTCCAGGTTTTCAGGGTAATCGGGCTTGGCATCTCCTTTGCCATAGTAGTGTGGGCATGAAGCCCAAAATGGAGGAAAAAATGAAAATGAAACATCTGATTGTCCTAATTTGCCTGTTCCCAAGCGTTCAGGCCACCGAATATGTGGTGCCCCATATCACCAATAAAGATGGTTGGCAGACACGCATCGCCCTTTCCAACCCACTGAGCACTTCCGCCGAAATTAGTCTGAGCATCCGAGATGCAGATGGCCAACTTGTGAGTTCATGGAGCCAAATCATCGAAGGTCAGGATGGAATAGCAATCGACATGGAATCCTGGCTGGGCGGTACGAACCTGGAATCAGGGTGGTTAATCATCGATACGGAGTCAGAGGCCCTGTCCGGGTTGATGAGTTATGAATTCCTTGCGACAGGAGGGTTTACAAGTTTACCGTTGATGCGGCAAGGAAGCCTAGATTGGGTACTGCCCCTCTTGGAGCACGAACAAAATCGGACCAGTGGATTTGCACTAGTCAACCTTTCCGACAGGTCGCAAAATGTCTACCTGACCTTAACCAATCTGGATGATCCAACGGATGTCCAATGGGCTCAGCAGCCTATGCAGCCATTTGAAAAATGGGTATCCATGGTCGATCCTATTTTCAGCCATGTACCCGCAAGAGCCAGGCTTGAGATCAACGGGGCGAACTCCCTCATGGGATTTGCCCTCACCTTTCAATCGGGCAACCAACAAATCCTTGCCGTTCCTGGAACACCTTACGATGCGCATGGCCTGGCCTATTTCCAGGAGGATGTGAGAGATGCTTTCGAAGCCCATTTGGAGGGTCCTGGCGCCACGCTCGCCTATCGAGACAAAGACAGGCATATCCAGGTAGGAGCCGCCGGCTTCTCAAACCTGGCAACCCAAAGCCCAATGCGTCCAAATTCAATTTGTGATATTGGCAGTATCACGAAATCCTTTGTCGCGTCCCTCGCCCTTCTACTTCAAGAAGACGGCCTCGTTGATCTTGATCAGACCATTGACCATTGGATTCCTGATCAAATGCATGCATCAAGCATGACACTGCGTATGTTGCTGAATCATACAAGTGGTATCCCAGATTATTCAGAAACCGATGCATTTGAACAGGACCTACTTCAAAGTTTGGGGTCAGGGCAACCCACTCCACCTGAAAACCTGTTGGCCTATGTTGAAAATCTCCCCTTCACCTTTTCCCCTGGAAGCGGACACGCATACAGTAATACTGGATACATCCTCGCTGGCATGATACTTGAACAAGTGGGACAAGCACCTTTGGCGGAACTATTGAGAACGAGAATCTTTGAACCTCTCAACCTCCACAATACGTATCTTGCAGGAGATGAACCGGTTCCCAATCGGGCTCATTCCTATTTTGTGGAAGATGGTATCCCTGAGGATATTACTGAAGAAATACATATGTCATGGGCCTGGGCTGCGGGTGCAATTGCCTCCACTGCCGAAGACCTTCAGAAATGGGCGATTGCGCTTTTCGAGGAAGATTTCCTATCCCCAGAGTCTCTGGATGAAATGCTGACCGTAGAACCCCACTCGCAGGAGTACGGCCTAGGTGTCGTCATTCAAGAAGGGATCATTTGGCATGATGGCGGAACAATGGGTGGAACGGCCCTTTGGATTTACTATCCAGATGGGACGGCAATAACCGAACTGCAGAACTATCGTGACCCAGAAGACACGGGCCTTGCTACTTTTTCATTCTTGGATCAGGTCCTGGAAGGGAGGCAATCAAACAAAGTAGGCCATCGCCCTCAACTTAAAAGATCAGGATTCATTTTTTAAAATGGATGGAACCCGGTGGTGGCAATTACTCTACCTTAAAATCCCACCTAAGGGACCCATCTTATGTACATTAGAAAGCGTATGTGATTGATTGATTTTTGGTGTATTGGTCGGGCTTGAAGGCCCGGCCAAGAGTTAAAAGCCGGGCAAAGTGGTCCCTTGCCAAGTCGAGCCTTCTTCAGTTAGATAGCTGGTGGTTTCTCCAACAAAACCCATGCAGCTATTCTGCAAGCCAAGCGACGACTCGAAGCAACATGCCAGACTTTACTTGGTTACCTGGCGGGTCGGGGCTCAAGAAACCTATCTCAACTCTAATTATTAACGCTGGACCAATTGGAAGTGGCCCCTACGGGCTCCATAGAACGACGATTTCAAACACTTCGGCCCTATGCAGCTCAGTTTGTCTTCAAGCTAAAAACCGGAACTCCATCTTCAGTGACAATGTTTTCTAGACCAAATTGGCTGAATTGCAACCAATCCTAGAATCATACTCTCTCAACTTTGAGCCAGCGTTGGCTGTCAAACGCCTCAAAAGGTAGTTCTGTCAGTTTTAAATTCCTTTTACGACACGCTTCCTCAATCCAAGCCTTAGAGTGTTTAATGCAACCAGCAACAGAGGATTTATGGCTCGTCCCAACCCAGCTATCACCTAAGTATTCTTCATTTTCAGATTTCGCTGGTATGTATGATGCGAGAAAAATCCCGTTTTCGGTGGATTGATTTTGAAAGTGATCCAGCATTTTCTGAATGCTCGTTTTACCGCAGTGCGTCCAAATTGACCCGGCCACAAAGAAATCGAATAAAACAGGAAAAACCGATGAATCGAAATCTTCATTAAAATCAAATGAGGGGCGTTTGGTCATGAGCAGACTTTGATCGAAAAGATACTGTTTCCCCAATTCAACTCGATTCTGTGCTGGTTCAATGCCATAGTATCCATTTTCTTTCAAAAAATGGATGAGCCAATAGGCCAAGCGAAGCACCCCACAACCAATATCCAAAACCTTTGAATCCGGCAAAATGCCCAGCCCGATGAGGGTTTGAAACTGGTTTCTTCCGGCTTCCTCAAAGGTATTCGAGGGAACCCCAAGAAACCCGTGTTCCTCCATCATTCTGGCACCCTGTCTTTGTAAAAACGACTCGTTTCCCATAAACTCTCCAATGGTTCTTTATTGGCTCGAATCAAGTTTCCAACTCACCTTCCAATTATCGAGTGAGTTGGCAACCTTTTGTCTCTTTCTATGCGTTTTTTTTGATCCCACATTTTCGAATGTAGCAACATGGCCCAGTCAACTTTTTCACATTATTTTTCAGGAAAAAGATGATTCCACCACTCAGGCTGACCCTTGAGCTCTCTGTCGAAGTAACTCAGAATAGTGTCCCACCAGTGCAGACGATGCGTTCTTGCATTGATATGGTGATCATCCCCGATGAATTCAACCAACTCAACATCTTTACCGAGAAGCTTTAAGGCGGTGTACATCTGGTGACTTTCACCCACGGGAACATTCGTATCCGAATCACCATGCAAAAGAAGCATGGGGGTCGTCACTTTATCGGCGTGAAACACAGGGCTTTGCTCGGTGTAAAATCCGGGCTGATTCCATGGGAAGTAGCCACGAGTTGCCACACCCGAGTAGGCATAGCCCCACCAGCCATGTCCCCAATAAGAGGTGAGGTTACTGATTCCCGCATGGGAAATGGAGGCTCGGAAGAGGTCCGTCTTTGTGGCCAGGTACATTGTCATAAATCCACCATAGGAAGCGCCCATATTACCCAGTCGAGTCCCGTCAACAAATGGATGTGCTTTCACAAAGGCCTGGGTACTCTCGATAATATCGTCGGCTGTTTCCAAACCCCATGCGTTCACATGTTTTGCTGAGAATTCCTGACCGTAGCCCGTGGTTCCTGATGGTTGCAAAACATAAACGACATAGCCCTGAGATGCATACAGCACAAAAGGCCAACGTCCCGTGAAACTTCGGTTCACGGTCGAAGTGCCGCCGTAGTAATAGATGATCGCCGGATATGTCTTCTGCGCGTCAAAACCTGCTGGTAAGTAAACTCGTCCATCGATATGGCGGCTTTTGCTGGTTTCGTAGTCCCAATCTTTCACTTCGATCGCCATACGATTGCGATAGGCTTTCTCGTTTGAATCGAATAGAACCACACTTTCTGAAGAATGGGTGGTTCTCAACAGCACTTTCTGAGGCTCCACGGCACTGGTGCCCTTGTAAACAAAACGGGGCATTTGCTGTTTGGATACCGAAAAGGATTCAACAACATCAAGGTCTGCTGAGATGAGCTCATATTTGCCAGACTTAAAATGGTAGATGAAAAGAGGGGCACGATCCTGGTCCGAAGCCACCAGCATCAAATCTCCATTCTTCAGAACTTCGATGCTTCGAATGGAGGGATTAAATTGCTTTGAAAGAGCCGAAACTTTTCCCTGAGATGTCATCAGGTAGATTTGGGCGTCGTAATCATTGACGGGAATGGCCTTATCAACCGTACGGCCGAGTCCATCGTAAAAACTTGGCCCTGCCGAAATGATAAGCCCATCTGGGTGATAGGCTGCCGAATTGAAAGTGCGGTATTCACCTATGAGACGCTCTTCTCTTTTTTTGAGATCCAATTCAAAAAGCTGTGTCAGTGAATGAGCAGGCTCTTCATAATTGACTGGATTACGATAGAAAAGCAGACGTCCGTTTTCACCGTCCACATCCAAAAGTACACTGCTGAGGTCATTCTCCGTGAGTTGCTCCAACAGCCCAGTTGAACGATCCACGCTGAACAGTTGGGAGCGATCACGCCAGTAACTCCAGCGGTCCTCTAGGCTGCGATAGCGCTTTGTAATGTCACTGCCTTTTTCGGTAGGTTGATTCCATGAAAACACCAAAGTCTGTGAGTCAAGCCAGGTC
>Ga0070729_10005658_pt1 | contig 12764 bp, 9 predicted proteins | sample tdDd472_FD_66725 | JGI IMG/M metagenome (GOLD analysis project Ga0070729, IMG submission 66725) | Marine sediment microbial communities from the Atlantic coast under amendment with organic carbon and nitrate - tdDd47.2 | ecosystem: Environmental > Aquatic > Marine > Coastal > Sediment | place...
TAACATAGCTAATTATAGAGCAAGGGCATCCGAAAGAAAAACAGTTTAGATTTAGCGCTTTCTGTGCGTTTTTACTTCTACGAAACCTCGACTATAATAAGTTTATTGGGATGAAAGGAGACCATCGTGAGTCTTTTACGACGTATCGAAAGAGGCGGAAAAACTCAGCGGATTTTGCATAGTCTACTAGGCAAGCTGTACCCAGAAGAAGGTCAGCTCACACAGGTAACTGAGACAATTATCGGCGAAACGACATTGTTGGCTGAAGGTGATCAAGAATCCCTTAATTCCGATCCAATAAATTTTGTGATTGGCTTCCACCCGAAAGAATCAACCCCACCGATACGCGTACTCTTAGAAGAACTCGATGCCGAAGGTCAATTATTCCCACATTTCGAGACGATCGTTGCAGAAGAATCAATTGAATTAACGGACTCCGAACAAGTACTTATCCAGACAAATCTTGTTGATTTTCTGATGGGATTTTCTAAGCCTCGTCCTACACGAAGACCAGCATCCTTAATGAATAGTGATGAACCAACGCGTAAAATGCGAGACAAGATACTAGGTTACATACAAGATGATGACGAAATTCAACAACTAGGCATGCGGCAACACCCTGATCTAAGCGAAGTAAGGCGTGTGATGCAAGACTTATTTGATACCTATCTTGAGCAACATCAGATCACCTTAGCATATAGCGAGCGTCAAGAATTATTTGCGACTGTCGTCAATGAATATATTGGATTGAGCATATTGGAACCCTTATTAGCAGATGAAACCATCAGCGAAATCCATGTTCTTGGTCCGAAGAATATCACGATAGTCCATAACGGCATGCTAAAACAGACCAGTTTACAATTTGATAGTTTCGATCATATCTTAAGGGTCATCGATCGGATGATAGCGCCTTTGGGTAAGCGATTTGACGAAACGATGCCGATTATGAATTTTCGACTATCAGATGGCTGGAATATTTCCGTAACACATTTTGTGATTGCAAATAATGGTCCCATTGTCAACATTTTCCGGCGCAATCGTAAACTACTCAATCGACAGGATTTAATCCAATTCGGAACCCTATCACTGGATATCATGACTGTGTTAGAGGCTTGTGTTGACGCGCAGTGCAATATTCTTGTTACAGGTCTACCACATGCTGGTAAGACAACACTCCTAAATGTGCTGGGCAATTTTATGCCCCCAGATGAATTTATCGTCACGATAGAAGTTTCAGAAGAACTTCAACTGACGCATGAAGCTGTAGCAATTTTGCATACACGTCCGGCTAATATCGAAAATAAAGGAGCAGTTACCCTTCAGCATCTCCTACAACATGTACAAAGCATGCGTCCTGAGCGGATATTGGTCGGTGAGGTAACTGGTGAGGAAGTTAGTGATCTGTTGACGATGGTAGTTCCGTGGATGACCACCTTTCGCGCGCATAATCCCGAAGATGCGGTCGCCAAATTGGAATCTCTCTATCTACTAGCAGGTAAAAAAGGTGCGATCAAAGGCGTGCGATCACGGATTGCCGATAGTGTTGACTTGATTATACATTTAGATCGACTGCGATCAGGGAAGCGCATAGTCACCCGCATCTGTGAGGTCCATTATAATAAGGACGATCAACTTATTTTCCATGACCTATTCCGCTATATTGAAACCCAGAGGGAGGGGCTATGGACCGCAGGGATGTTGCGCTTAGAAAATCTTCCCAGTGACAAATTACGTCAGCAACTGCGCGGTTCTCATAAGGGTAATGATATACTTACAAAGTTAGAAGCAATGTTGAGTGATAATCAGTAGTGATAAGACGATTTGTTTACAGATTTATGGCAACAATGCAGGTGGTGTATTGGATCTAAGTCACTTGCGTAAGGGGAATTTTGTCCACATCAAATTTGCCTTAATGTACTTAATTCGTGCGGGCACAACGAAAGCCACTATCACCGAGTTGTCCACTAGGTGAACTCCAGAAACGGTCGGCAACCTGAAGATCGGCGCCTATATCAAGGAAGCCACCACCACGTAACACACGGGTTGAATACATGGGTTGACGTGCTTCAAATTCTTCAATGGTTTCGTCACTTTCTCGACCATCATCGGTTGCATATGGATAGGGATATATGCCTTGAAAATCATACAATTCCTCAGAAAAATCCAGATCGTCAAAGCGAGAGTTTTTCCACTCCCAAACATTCCCCGACATATCAATTGCTCCCACCCACGATGCACCATTTGGTCTCAACGGCTCGCCTTCGGTGTTCATCACAGGCAAATGGCCCATACTCGATGGACGACTATAAACTCCCGCAGTCCCATCAAATTCATTTCCCCATGGATACGCCAAACTATCAGGACCTCTCGCCGCATATTCCCATTCCGCTTCCGTTGGTAAATTGGCACCTCTTAAACGACAGAAATCACGTGCATCGAACCATGTAATACTGTCAACCGGATTCAGATCATCTGAAAATTCGCTGGGTGGCTCTTTACCGCTAATCTCTTTATATTGAGCATTGGTAACTTCAAATTTATCGATCCAGTAAGTTTCAGAAAAGCAAACCTGATGGGGTCGGTCATCACCGCCAGCAACGCTTCCCATATAAAAACAGCCGGGTGGTACCTGTACCAGAATCATGCCAAAATCGTCAGTTATTTCCATTGTTTCCCAGCTATTTAGATTAGCAATTTTGGTTAAGGTCGCATCAAATGAGAATGGATCTGGCGTTATGGTTGCAGGGGGGATGGTCAGCAACAATATTATCCGAAACAGAGACAGCATATCCAAATTGAGCACTTTTCTGATCACCGTATATTTGGAATAGCGGGATATAAGATTCACCAACCAGCGAACCAATCTCTACCGCACCAGCGTTACGCTCCATAGTGTCATCTTTTGGAATTCCTGTTACTATCGTCTGGTAGTCGATATCTACAGAAAAACCAAACCAATCAGCCTTTTTATCCCCGCCAAGGTTGGTTACAAACTGTAAATCTGTCATCGCTTCAACGCTAAAAACAAGGAGTATACACACAAGAATCAAGACGACTCGGGATGAAATCATGTAAACATTCTTCTTATTCATAGTTCCAGCTCATTTATCCAGATTGATTAACCTGATCATTTAGAGATATAGTGTGACAATCTATGCCAATGTACTGCGTCATCACCTGTAAATCGAGTACATCAAAAACTCCATCACGATTCAAGTCGTAATCATATACAGCTAAGTTACTATTTATAGTTTGTCCGTATATCGGTTGAATTCGCAGCAAAACAAGATCGTCAATTGTCAGGATTCTGTCCTGAACTTTATCTAGCAGACAGTAGTCAATCGGAATAGGAGTTACCGTTAGTGTTGGCATCACAATAGTAGTCGGTGTTACACTAATTTCTAAATGCGGAGTAGGCGTTGTTTGTGTTAAACTGACTAGCTGTAAATCATCAATGTGCCATACGGTCGAGATAGATTCATCTGAGATGGTTGGCATTGTCCACACAAATCGAATATAGATAGGTTCAGCAAAATCAGCAAAGAGCAAAATACCGTTTGTTATCCAGTCTATTGAACTCTCAACTTCATCAAGAACAAACCATGATATTTGATCATGACTTGCTTCAACACGACCTAAAGACTGGTTTCCATCCATTCGACTGCTAAAGGTCAGTAAAACTTCAAAACCTGTTACCGGTGCGAATTTAATATCGGACTCCAAGGTGGCCGTCTCATTCGTTTCGATTAGTTGCCAGTAAGAATCCCCATCTGTGCCGGTAATGATGTTCCATTCCCCAATATAAAACCAATGGTCGGTATCATCCATTTGATTGATATATGGGTAGTCTATAAAATCACTTGCTACTGAATCTATTGATGGCGTTCCAGATATCATCACATCGACAGTCAGTGGCGTAATTTGCAATGTTGGGGTCATCGCAACAGTTGTACCTGTTATTGGCGTTAGCACTACGCTAGCTCCTTCAATGGTTGGTACAATGGCATCTGTTCCAGATACTGTAGCTAAGTTTTCTGGTATCGGCACAACATCTGTCACTTCGGTCTGGCTCGTCGGACTCACCGATTGCACAGTTGGTGTTGGTGTATGTGTCGAAACTATGCTTGTGGCCACATTTGGTGTAATTGCTACAATATCAAGTGGTTCGGTAAAAGTTGTAGGCATTAGAGTAGGGGTTGATGTGACTGTTGGCAAAGACGTCGAACTAGGCACTTGAGACGTCATCGGTGTTGCGGATGGGACAACAACGGTAGTCACAATTGTTGACGCTACCGGCTCATCAGTCGTTTCAGGTGACTGAGCATAGCTAAACACAGGTGCGATCAATGATACAAGTACAAGAAGAATAGCTAGAAAATGCTTCATGATGTACACCCGTCTGTAATTTGTCCAAAGCCCTGACTGACCGCAATAACATCAAGAATATTGACTAAACCATCCTGATTAACATCAAGCTGCGCGTTATGAGCTGTGTCAATGTGAAAACTCTGTTGTGCCAGAATCAGGTCGTTATGATCTATAATATGGTTATTATCAATGTCGAGTCGGCAATTGATAGTTGGCATCTGTGGTTGCGCAATCGATATTTCGCCTGATTGTATGCTAACAGGTAACATTGCATTTCCAACATCAGCACCTACAGTGATTTGAGAAACGACAATCTGGGTTTCTACATCAGTTAGTAAGGTAACTTCTAGACGTAATAACTCTAGATTATCCTGTGGTTCAGAGTTACGACCTGTCGATACCACAGTCAACTGAATCTGACCGAACTCTGTATCATGGCGAGACAAAATAGGATATACGTCAGCATTTGAAACAATGTATGTGCCCCAGTTCACCGCATTGACTTGCAACATCAATGGATTGTATTCCAATGATATATCAATTGCAGCACAATTGTCCTGAGGACAAGATAGGTAAATGCCTACCTCGCCCGATTCGCCGTCTGCTAATGCAATGCTAGATACTACCACAGCAACATTGTCTTGTGCTGACATAACCAATGCACATAACATGACATATAGTGTGGTGACAATCCATCTCAAGTAACACACAAGATTCTTCCCTGACTAACGTCTACGACTGCGAAGGCTCATGATAATTAGACCGATAATTCCAAGTGCAGCAGCGACGATTACAGCAATTGCGGCCATAATCAACCCATTACTTGATGTATCTGCAGTAGGTTCCTCAATTATCTCCAGTGTATCCTCTGGGACTGCTGTCGGTGGAATCGCAGTCGCCGTCGGCTCAGCAATTTCCTGAACAGCGTCAGAAATCTCTAGTATCGTTGCAGACGCAACAACAGAGTCTTCAGATAACTTATATTCAATAATGCCACGCTGAACCAGATGAGCATCCACCACACTAATCGCTGGGCTGCCAGACTCGCATTTGATAGTTACCGGAATCGAAAAGAACAAGTCACCAGCTGTTGGATTTAGATCAAAGTTCAACATATTGGCCGCGATACGAGCACTTGTTGTTGTAATATCTTGGAACAAAACAACACTGTTGCCATCACCTGGTGTAAAATATGGACCTTGCACATACTCACCAGAGATTTCAAGACATTCGCTATCGACTTCAACAGTGACGTCGGCTCCTACCATTTCTAAATCTGAGTCAACGTATACATTAGCCATGATTGTTTGATCAATAGCGGCAGCTGGTTCAGAGAGTGATACTCGAACTTCGGGTACAGCTTGTGCATGAGCTATGAGTACAATAATTGCTAAAAATAATGTCTGAACAATTGTCTTTTTCATTTTTTCACCTTTGACAGTTGCAATGTAGGGTAAGACACGAACCTGTATCTCACCCATAATAATGCTACGAACTAAAGCAATCTCCCACTACGTCATCATAATTCCGCCCAACATGAATCAGGTCAAGAATATTGATGACCTCATCTTCGTTCAAGTCAGCTACAGAATCAGCAGGAACTGGATCACCAAACCGCTCAGATACGATAATTGTGGCATCCACAATGTCTATGTCGCCGTCGTTATCAACGTCACCAGCTTTGAGCGTGATTAAAAGCAACACATTTTCTATCTCATCGGTCAAACCCAAGTTGGGGGTAACACATTCTAGATGACCAGGGGCATCACCGATTAATTCAGCATTAAGTGCTACGGTTTCAGGATAGGCAAAATAGTAAACACCATTTTCTACTCTGTCTTCAGGCGGTGGAACGCCATCAATTGTGATAGTAATGGCAGCACCTGTATCAGCTCCTGTTTCGCGAGTTGCCGTGCCAGATACTGCAGCTAGCGGAAGATTGAGAATTTCAATTACCCGAGTGTTGTTAGTCGTAACAGTAATTTGATTGCCATCCACATCTCCTAGAATAACAGGCGGTAGGTTTACCGTCACAAGACCTGGTTCATCAGTATCGTAAGCAATACTTCCCAAGCTAGCCGTTCCATCAACTTGTGTTGGCGTTTCATCCCCCAATAAGCTCATAGCATATCCATCAATCAGGTCATTGAACCAAGGGGTGGCGTTCTTCCCAGCAAAGATTGAACCTTCATCGTAACTCGATGATTGCGGCTCTATAGTAGGGCTTGTAGGATCAATACTGTGTGCAAACTCAAATCCAAATACAGGTTCAGCCACATCAGAACACGATACGTTCATATCAAATGACTGATTTTCAGGAACTGACAATGGTGCAACAACTCTACAGCCATCGTAACCAGAAAACATATAGACAGCACCGGAATCTGTACCGAGTTCGTTATCATCATATGAACCAGCTATAGCGATGAAATTCCCCTCCATAGCCATAGAAGCCCCAAAGAAGTCATTTGCTCCAAGATCGTTACCGACAAGAACGGTTTTAAATGTCCACGATGTACCATCAAATTCATACATGTAGACTTTACCTGCCCATGTATCATACTCGCTAGAACGAGTTGAACCCGCAATAAGAGAATTCCCTTGTATCGCCGTATCAAAACCAAAGAGATCTTGAGGAGCAACATCGGTTGGAACAATGACGGGGTCTTCTACCCAATTTGTTCCATTAAAGCGGTATACATATACGCGCCCAGTCCATCCGTTACTACGCGCAGCACCAACACTAAGAACAGTACCTGTGCTATTCAGATCTAAGCCAACACTGAACAAATCCAGACCTGTTTGGTCTGCTGGAGTAACCACTTCGGATTCGACGAATTCTACACCTGAGTCTTGATAGATATAGACTCGTCCATTTACAGTTGTTGCGCTAATACCTGCTTGTCGAGCACCTATAGCGAGTACACCATTTTCGAGATCAATGTCACTACCAAAGTAATCACCTGGACTCTCACCCTCCAAGGTCTGTGATAGCTGCCAAGCGGCTCCAACCTTCCTGTACACAAATGCTTTACCACGCCCATTTGTTGATCCTCCATTTATCCCTGAAGCGCCAACAACCAGTGTATCACCCTGTACAGTCACGGCAGAACCAAAAAAGCCCTCGAAATCAAATTCTGGAGCAATCAATGTTTGCCCTAAAGCCCATGTAGAACCAGTTCGTTCAAAGATATATACTCGTCCTTCATCTTGTGCCGTATCATCGACTCCCATAGCACCAGCCACGATGATATCGCCATCAATATCGACTTGACCGAGCTCTGCGCGGAAGCTACCTGTTGAAGGTGCAGCTAACATCACTGTATACTGCCATTCACCCAATGTGTTGTCGTAATCATATACATAAAGCACTCCGCCTATCGGATCAGATACATTGCTGTAGATAGCGCTAATCACCATCGTATTTCCACTTATGGCGATATCTTGACCAAAAACCTCGCCAGGAGTTGGAGGAGCCGATGGATCAGCAGTGATTTTTTGAATCTGGTTCTGCACAGGTGTTGTTTGTGCATGACTCAGCGTGAAAGGTAGCATAAAGATTGTCATTAACACTAAAAGTTTCTTCATTGGAAACAATCCCTTCAATCATGAATTTGATAAACATAAATTAGGTTGAATTGTGCCGAAATTGCGCCCAACATGAATCAAGTCAAGGATGTTAATCACATCATCTTCGTTCAAATCAGGTATATATGTTGGGTCAACTGCATCACCAATGCGTGCTGAGACGATGATTGCACCATCCGCAATATTGATTGCACCATCATCGTTGACATCACCAGCTAATAGGGTCGTTAATCCAATATCGTTGAGAACTTCATCCGTCAAAGCTAACGTCTGTGAACAATACAAATGACCAGGAGCATCGACTTCCAGCAACCCATCTAATGCCACTGTCTCATCATATTCAAAATCGTAAACGCCGTTGGCAACTGTTGTTGAGATAGGCGTAATAGTATCTATCGTCAGGGTAATATCTGATCCTGTGTCTAACCCTGTCTCACGAGTAGCTGTTCCTGAGACCGCAGCAATTGGAAGATCAATAATCTCGACCATCGTTTGCATTGTGAGGGTTGCATTGATCTGTTCCGCTAACTCATTACCTAAAATGAGGGTGTCTAAATTGAACGTGACTGTACCGGGTAAATCGGTATCATAGGTCACACTGCCTAAAGTCTCTGAGCCTACAATTGTAGTTGGCAATTCGGGCGATAAGAGTGTTTGTGCATAGCCATCAACCAATGTATTAATCAGGGTGTAGCTATTTTTCCCATTGAAAATACTGCCTACACCATAGGTTGTTGATTGTGGGAATAATGCTGGGCTAGTTGGGTCTATGCTATGTGCAAACTCGAAACCATATACATCATCTTCTTGCTCATTGCAGGTCACTGATGCTGTGAAGGATTCGTTTTCGTTTACTGATACGGGTGCGTCAATAAAGCAATCTTGCTCTGGAATCCAACGTTGACCAGAACTGTAATAATCAGAGATTTCTTGTGCTGTGAGTGGTCGATCAAACACTGCAAAATCAGATAGTGCACCAGCAAAATTGTAGGCATCAAAGAGAAGATCGCTACCCGAATTTGGTTGTGGTGCACACGCACCTATTTGTAGTTTATGACTCCCAGCAGAGAATCCTGCTGGATTAGAAAATGTGATCGAATTATCAAGTTGTCCATCAATATATGTGGAAAATTGATTACCATCTTGGACGAGAATAACATTTGTCCACTGTTGTAATGGTATCGCTTGATTGGACAAAAATGTAGACAGATCACGGGTTCCAAATGAAACTTTGTATGTTGGTGCTAACATAACCGCTCTGAAACCAGCGTCATCTCCGCCAGTACGTATTTGCTTACAGGCAAAAACACTTTGTGCCATGGAATTTGTTATTGCCCAAAATGAAACCGCATAAGTGGTTCCTACAGTGTCAAAAACAGGATTATGATCTACCCAAACAGCCCCTTGTACTGGAGATGGAAGAAATTGCATCGCACCATTACTATCGCCAAATGGACCATTCACAAACGACACCGTATTCATGATCTGTCCATCAAGTCCATTGGAACTAGAGTCGACGGCATCGCCATTCAGTTTCCAGTATCCCACTATTGCATCCAGAGGATCACCTTGACCATAAACTGGATAGGTTAGTAATAGAATCGGTAAAATCACGATAAATAATCTAACAACACTAATTCGTAAGATCTTCATTACAAAATCCTTTCTATTATATAAGCGGTCACAGCTTACATAACCGCCTAAGTTGTTATAAGACTATTAAATATTTAGTTAAAGCATGTATTCGGGTGTTGTTCCCCAAAGTTGCGCCCAACATGGATGATGTCAAGGATATTGATGATCCCATCTTCATTCAGGTCGGGTGTTGATCCTTCTGGAACGGTATCGCCAATCCGTGCAGAGACGATAACCGAGCCATCTGTGATATTGATTTCGTCATCGTCGTTGACATCGCCTGCCAATAATGTGATTAGTGGAAGATCATTCTGTATTTCATCAACAAGAGCAAGTTGCTGTGTACAGTAGAGATGACCGGGAGCATCAGCTTCGAGCGTCCCATCTAGTGCAACGGTTTCATCATATTCAAAATCGTAAACGCCGTTGGCAACTGTTGTTGAGATAGGCGCAATGCTATCTATCGTCAGGGTAATATCTGCTCCTGTATCCAACCCTGTCTCACGTGTTGCTGTTCCAGAAACCGCAGCCAGATCAAGATTGATAATTTCAACTTTTGTTTGCGTTATAACTGTTGCATTTATCTGGTCAGCCGATTCATTACCTAAGATCAAATTATCCAAATTGAATATAACTGTACCCGGCAAATCGGTGTCATAGGTTACGCTGCCTAAAGTCTCTGAGCCTACAATTGTGGTTGGTAATTCGGGTGATAGCAAACTTAGAGCATAGCCATCGATCAGAGTGTTGATCAATGTATAACTGTCTTTGCTGATAAAAATGCTACCTTCATCATATACCGTTGACTGTGGAATGATCTCTGGACTTAGTACATCAATACTATGAGCAAACTCGAAACCATAGACATTGTCTTCTTGTTCACCGCATGCGATATTGATAGAAAACGATTCATTTTCATAGACTGCGATTGGACTACTTATTTGACAAATATCCGTAGTAGGTGGTGGTGTTTGGTTTTCAGCATTACATCGTACTTCAATTGTATACGTCATTTCTAGCGTTGGAATCGAGCGCTGTGCAAGAATCCAAAATGACCCATCATAAGGAACGATGCCTGTAGATGTCCAAACATTGCCAGAAACATAGCTATCAAAATCATAAAATCCAACGGGGTCAAGTGACTGGTCTACTAATATGAGTTGCATCCCAAAGTTAAATGGGTCGAAGTCACCTGTCAATATCTCCAATGTAAAGGTTAACGCTTCACCGTCTAGTAGATTTCCTGTATGCACGTCACCGATATTCCAATAATTTATTCCGTCGTTTAGCTCACCAGTATGTGGTCCCGTATAATCCTCCGTACCAGTGTTTAAGTAATTGCACGCATCGCTCTGTGCATGGGTTACAGGTATGAATAGCAGGATCAGTAAAACCAGTAAAATAGTTGAGATGGAAAGAAAAGCGGTCTTTTTCATTTTAGTTAATCCTTCATTATTATTTGATTTTGGGATCCACTGTGACTTACAGTGGATCCCAACTAAACATGAAACTATTGACCAAAACATGTGACATTCGAATTATTGAAATTGCGACCAACATGAATTAAGTCAAGAATATTTATCGCACCATCTTCATTCAAGTCAGTTATATAAGTAGGATCAATTGGATCACCAATCCGTGCCGACACGATAATCGCACCATCCGTGATATTGATTTCGTCATCATCGTTGACATCACCAGCTAGCAGTGTGGTTGGAGCAACGAGATTGATAATTTCATCAACGAGGTTTAATGACTGTGAACAGGAGAGATGTCCCGGTGCATCGGCTTCAAATAAACCAGTTAATGCAACAATTTCCGGATATTCATAGTGGAGTACACCATTATTTATCGTGGTCATTGGGGGTGGGACAGCATCGATAGACATTGTGATATTCGCGCCCTTATCAAGCCCAGCCTCGCGTGTGACCGTTCCAGAGATACCAGCAAGCGGTAAATCGATAATCTCAACTAGGGTGTCAGCAATATATGTACCCGTTATTGAATGACCTAACTCGTTGCCTAACAGTAATTTATCAATCGTTAGTGTTAGCGTGCCGGGCAAATCCGTATCATAGGTGACACTCGCTAGTATCGTCGGGTTGATGACATCAACCGCAGTTTCTGGGGATCGCAAGCTCTGAGCATAGCCGTCTGTCAAGTTATTAATCAGTGTTAGTGTGTTTGAACCAGAACTTGCGAAAATATCTCCCGATTGATAGCTCGTTGACTGCGGTGTGATGGGTGGATTCGGTGAAATACTGTGTGCAAAATCAAAGCCATAGACACCGTAGGCTTCTTCACAGGTGATACTGCTAGTAAAGGCTTCATTTTCATCGATAGAAGCTGGAGCAACGATATAGCATAGGTATCGAGGATCTGAATCATCTTCTAGTGTGAAGTTAATATTGTCGAATACACGATTGGTTGGTGTTGAAGTAAACTCAAAAGGATTGTTCTCTTGTGTCGTTTCCTCCCAGTATTCAACAAGATAGTTTGCATCATTTAAACAAATATTCGATCCGCCGGGTTCGCTAGATACGGTTGACGGTGACGAGGCTGTAAACGGTACATCATGCCATCCAATAATGGCTTCATAATCACCGTTTTCATCTGTGCAGATAGCATGTCCTGTAAATGGGAAGAAGAACTGCACACTGATATCTGGAATCGGATTACCTGTCGTTGCATCATAAACTGTACCCCGAACAACGCCTGCTGGATATAATATGAAGTCAATATCCGTCACATCAGGCGTTGGATCAGAAACAACTACGTCACCTGCTTGGTTAGGATAAGACGTTCCAGGATAGAATACATCTCCATAGTAGGGTGGTTGACCATTACATGAGGCACTCGCTACGATCTTATGCGTTCCCTTAGGTAGTGGTAGCGTGTAATTACCATTTTGATCAGTACATACAGCATTGTTCGCAGTTTGATAGTCAAAGTTACCGTTACCCCGATCTTGGAGTATCGCAATATCAACTCTTGCATTCTCTAGGGGTAAGCCGGTATCACCATCAATGATATTGCCAGAGACAGTACCACCTGTGCCTAATGAGAAACTGATTGTCTGTGTTTCGCCACCAGAAGTCAGCACATTTGGAATTGCTTGATTTTGGTCGGCAACACCACCGGAATATTGTTGGTCACGATCGAGTGTTGGACAG
>Ga0070729_10005663_pt1 | contig 12753 bp, 13 predicted proteins | sample tdDd472_FD_66725 | JGI IMG/M metagenome (GOLD analysis project Ga0070729, IMG submission 66725) | Marine sediment microbial communities from the Atlantic coast under amendment with organic carbon and nitrate - tdDd47.2 | ecosystem: Environmental > Aquatic > Marine > Coastal > Sediment | place...
CGAGCAGAATTTCGAATTCGCCAGGTCGCTGGGGCGCGACATGGCGGTGATCGACGACGGCCGCATCGCCCATGCCGGCACGATGGCCGACTTCGTCGCCGACACGGCGCTGCAGGACCGACTGCTGAGCCTGTCCGCGTGAGTCCGGGAGGGAAACCATGAATACGCTTTCGCAAACCCTCGTCCGGCTCGGTGGCGTCAACCTGCTGCCGGTGGCGGTGGCCGTGGTCGCCTTCGCGCTGATCGGAACGCCGTCGTCGTGGATGACACTGACCATCGCCGGCCTCGCCATGGGGATGATGATCTTCCTGATGGCCTCGGGCCTGTCGCTGGTCTTCGGGCTGATGGACGTGCTGAATTTCGGCCATTCCGCCTTCATCAGCTTCGGCGCCTTCATCGCCGCCGCCGTTCTCGCCTGGCTCGGCGGCTGGCTCGGTTCCGACAGCGTGATCCTCAACGGCCTCGCCCTGTTCCTTGCGATCGCCGCGGCGATCCTGTTCGGGCTCGCTGCCGGCTATTTCTTCGAGACGGTGATCATCAAGCCCGTCTACAAGGACCACCTGCGCCAGATCCTGATCACAATGGGGGCGCTGATCGTCGCCGAGGAGATGCTGATGGCGATCTGGGGCGGCCAGCCCGTGGCGGTCGGCCGGCCGCGTTTTCTCGAGGGCGCCTGGATCGTCGGCGACGTGTCGATCGGGAAATACCGCTTCTTCGCTCTGCTGCTCGGCCTCCTCGTCTATCTCGGCCTCTACCTGGTGCTCAACCGCACCCGGCTCGGCCTCTTGATCCGCGCCGGCGTCGAGAACCGCGAGATGGTCGAGGCGCTCGGCTTCCGGGTCGACCGACTGTTCGTGCTGGTGTTCATGCTCGGCTCGGCGCTCGCCGCAATGGGCGGCGGCATGTGGGCCGGCTACACAACCCTGATCACCCCGACGCTCGGCGGCGAGATGATGATCATCGTCTTCATCGTCGTCATCATCGGCGGGCTCGGCTCCATCGAGGGCACCCTGCTCGGCGCGCTGATGGTGGGTCTGGTGAGCAACTATGTCGGCTTCCTGGCGCCGAAGATCTCGCTCGCCTCGAACATGCTCCTGATGATGGCAATCCTGATGTGGCGCCCCAGCGGCCTGCGCCCGGCAGTGAAGTGACGGTCATGAATACGGCAACTGGAACCGCCGCCCCCTCCGGCACCCGCATCGTCAAGGCCACGGTCCTGGTGATCTTCGGCCTGCTGCTGTTCGCCCCGTTCCTGTTCCAGGACGTCCGGGCGCTGGAAGTGGCGGCGCGCATCTGCGTCTTCATCGTGCTGGTGGCGAGCTACGACCTGCTGCTCGGCTACACCGGCATCGTCTCCTTCGCCCACACCATGTTCTTCGGTTTCGGCGCCTACGGCGCGGCGATCGCGCTCAAGCATATGGGGCCGGGCTGGGACGCGGTGCTTCTCGGCGGCCTCGCGGCGCTGGCGGTGTCGCTGGTGACCGCGATCGCCATCGGCCTGCTGTCGCTCCGGGTCAAGGCGATCTTTTTCGCCATGATCACGCTTGCGGCGGCCAGCGTGGTTCTGGTGCTCGCCTCCCAGCTCCACGGCTTCACCGGCGGCGAGGACGGCATCACCTATCGGGTGCCGGCCTTGTTCAAGACCGCCACCAAGCTGATGGTCGACGAGAACAACAAGGTTCTGCGCATCGCCGGCGTCAAGCTCAACGGCAAGCTCGCCGCCTACTACTTTGTCTTCGCCGCCTCGCTGGTGCTGTTCGTCGCCATGCTGCGGCTGGTCGGCTCGCCGCTCGGCACCGTCCTGAAGGCAATCCGCGAGAACGAGGCGCGGGCGGAAGCCATCGGTTATCCGGTGGTGCGCTACCGCACCTTCGTCTTCGCCATCGCCGCGCTGGTCGCCTCGCTTTCGGGCACCATCTACGCCGTGTGGCTGAATTATACCGGCCCCGACACCGCGCTGTCATTCTCGATAATGCTAGACATCCTGCTGATGGTGGTCATCGGCGGCATGGGAACCATGTGGGGGGCGGTGATCGGCGCGGTGCTGATGGTGATGGCGCAATACTACCTGCGCGACCTGATGGGCGCCGCCGCCGAGGCCACCGCGTCGGTGCCGCTGCTGCCCGACTTCCTCAATCCCGATCGCTGGCTGTTCTGGCTGGGGATCATCTTCATCCTGCTGGTTTATTTCTTCCCGAAAGGCATCGCAGGAACCATCATGACGAAGGGTGCCGCCAAATGACCTCACCGCGTTTTGCCTTTCATTCGATCCTCGAGCACGAGATTCACGTCACCGAATGGGGCGATCCGGCGAACCCGCCGCTGGTCATGTGGCACGGGCTGGCGCGCACCGGACGCGATTTCGACGAGCTCGCCGCCGGCCTCTCCGACCGCTGGTTCGTCCTCTGCCCGGACACGATCGGCCGCGGCTGGTCGAGCTGGTCGAAGAACCCGGAAGCGGAATATTCCATCGAATACCTCACCGGCATCGCCGTCGACCTGCTCGACCAGTACGACATCGACAAGGCCGCCTGGATCGGCACCTCCATGGGCGGGCTGATCGGCATGCGCATGGCCTCGGGGCCTCTGGCGAGCCGGCTGACGAAGCTGGTGATCAACGATATCGGCCCCGAGATCCCCCAGGCCGCCATCGACCGCATCGGCACATACGCCGGCGACCAGCCGACCTTCGACACGGTGCAGGCGATGGAGGACTGGCTGAAGACCATCTACGCCCCCTTCGGCACCGCGCCGGACAGCTTCTGGCGCCGCATGACCCTGTCGTCGATCCGCCGCCGCGACGACGGCCGTATCACCCTGCACTACGACCCGAAACTCATACTGCAGTTCACGGTCAACGCCCACGAGCTCACCACGTGGGACCGCTACGCGAAGATCACGCTCCCCACCCATGTGGTCTGGGGCATGAAGTCCGACGTTCTTCCCGCTTCGGTGGTCGAACGGATGCGCGCCGAGGGGCCGAAGCCGTCCGTCACCGAGTTCCCCGAATTCGGCCACGCCCCGTCGCTGTCGCGCGAGGAAGACATTGCGCTGGTAAGGAAAATCCTCGACGATCTCGGCTGACTTGTCCGATCGGAAGGAAGTGGGGATGGACCAGGCGCTCGTCGACCGGATCGAGATCCGGCAACTCATCGACAACTGGGTCCTGTGGCGCGACGCCGGCCTGTGGGACGAGTTCCGTACCGTCTGGCACGACGACGGCATCATGATGGCGACCTGGACGCAGGGCACGCCGGACGAGTTCATCGCCATGAACAAGGCCGGCTGGGCCAAGGGCATCGTCATCCTGCATTTCCTCGGCGCCCACAACGCGCAAGTCGCCGGCGACCGGGCGGTGAGCATGACCAAGATGACCATCGCCCAGCGCGGAGACGTCCACGGCGTCGAGTGCGACGTGGTCTGCACCGGCCGGTTCTACGATTTCCTCGAAAAGCGCAACGGCAAATGGGGCATGTGCCTGCGCCAGCCGATCTACGAGCGCGATCGCATGGACCCGGTCGATCCGGCGGCGACCGTGACCCTCGACAAGGACCTGCTCGCGAGCTTTCCCGTTGGCTACCGCCATCTCGCCTATCTGCAATCGCAGGCGGGCTATGCCATCAAGACCGACATGCCTGGCCTCAAGGGCGACCGGGTCGCCGCGCTCTACGCCACCGGCAAGGATTGGCTCGAGGGCAAGGTGATTTCCTGGGAAAGCCGGAGCTGGGGCGGTTAGAGCGTTTCCAGTCAATATTGAATCATTTGACTGGAAACGCTCTACCGTCGGGCGAGAGGCGCTGGCACCCGAACACGGCGCAACGCATGTCGGAATCCACTGGCCGCTTACTCGACCGTTACCGGCGTCGCCTTCGGCAGCGTCATGCCGCGTTTTTCCATCACCGCGCGCAGGCGGTCGGGATAGTCGGTGATGATACCGTCCACCCCCATGTCGATCAGCTTCTCCATGTCGGGGGCGCGGTTGACGGTCCACACCTTGACCTTGAGCCCCGCCGCGTGCGCCGCCTCGACGTCCTTGGCCGTGATATCGCGATAGAAGGGCGACCAGACCTTGCCTCCGGCGATCCTGATCGCCGCGGGGATGCTGCCGTTGTGATCGTCGATGTCGAGCCCGCCGAGCCAGGGGGACTTGCCCGGTTGGCCGACCATGATGTTGTCGTACCAGTCCTGCCGCGCGGTCAGATAGGCGGTGACGATCTCCGGAGCGATCTTCTGCACTTCCAGAAGCGTCCGCCAGTCGAAGGACTGGATCGTCACCCGGTTTTCGAAGCCGTGCTTGCGCAGAACCGCCACCAGCAATTCGGCGAAACGGGTCGGCGAGACGGTGAGGTCGGGATCGCGCGGATCGATCTTGGTCTCGATATTCAGCCGCACCGTATCGTTGCCCGCTTTTTTGACGAGTTCGATCACCTCTTCCAGCGTCGGGATCCGCTGGCCGTCGACGGGCACCTGGTCGGGATGGTGTTTGGCGTAGCGGTCGTTCGGGTTGATCCGGCCCACGTCGTAGGTTTTCAGCTCCGCCACCGTCAGCGTCTTGAGCGCCGGTCCGGTGCCGCCGAGGAACGCGCCGGAGGCGTCGCGGACGATGTTCGGTTCCAGGTGCGGGTTGTGGCTGACCACCACCACGCCGTCCTTGCTGACGCCGGTATCGAGCTCCAGCGTGTCGACGCCGATCGTCAAAGCCCGGGCGAAGCCGGCCAGCGTGTTCTCCGGGACAAGCCCGCGGGCGCCGCGATGGCCCTGGGCATCGAAGGCCTCAACCCGTCCGGTCATTGCCGCACCCCCCATCGTCATGGCTCCTATCGCAACCAGCGTACTGACAAGCAGTTTCCGCATATCGGTTCCTAGCTCTCGCTCATTCCGGCGCCCTCAACCCAGGCGGATGCCCGTGTCGGCGCCGAACACGTGCACATGCGCCGGATCCACCTTCAGCGACAGCACCGTTCCCGACGCCACGTCGCGGATTCCGCTGAGCCGCACGGTGACGTCCTGGTCGCCGCTGCCGAGCCGGCCATGCGCCAGCGTGTCGGCGCCCAGATGCTCGACCACCACCACCTTGTGCGGCAGCGCCTTGAATTCGTCGTCGGCGATTTCGAAATGTTCCGGCCGGATGCCGATTGTCACCGCCATGTCGGCATGGCCGGCGAGACGGTCGTCGAGATCGATCATCCGGCCGCCGGGCAGTTCCGCCTTGCGGCCGCGATCGCGCAGATGGCCGTCGATGAAGTTCATCGCCGGCGAACCGATGAAGCCGCCGACGAATTTCGTCTCCGGCCGTTCGTAGAGCTCGATCGGCGTGCCGAGCTGTTCGACATGGCCGTCGTTGAGGACCATCAGCCGGTGGCCGAGCGTCATTGCCTCGACCTGGTCGTGGGTGACGTAGAGCGAAGTGATGCCGAGCCGCTCCTGCAGGCGCTTGATCTCGAGCCGCATCTGCACCCTGAGCTTGGCGTCGAGATTGGAGAGCGGTTCGTCGAACAGGAACACTTCCGGTTCGCGCACGATCGCCCGGCCCATGGCCACCCGCTGCCGCTGGCCGCCCGACAATTGCCGCGGCATGCGGTCGAGATACTCGCGGATTTCGAGGATGTCGGCGGCATTGTTGACGCGGCGCTCGATCTCGGCCTTCTTCAGCCCCTTGATCTTCAGCCCGTAGGCCATGTTCTTGTAGACCGACATGTGCGGATAGAGCGCGTAGTTCTGGAACACCATGGCGATGTCGCGCTCGGCCGGCTCGAGGTTGTTGACCACCCGCGAACCGATGCCGACCTCGCCCCCGGTAATCGGTTCGAGGCCGGCGACCATCCTCAGCAAGGTCGACTTGCCGCAGCCGCTGGGTCCGACCACGACCAGGAACTCGCCGTCGCGAACCGTACAGTCGATGCCGTGCAGGACCTCGTTGGCGCCGTAGGACTTGCGCACGTCCCTAAGGATAATCTCGGCCATAATTTGCTATTTCTCCGTCTCCGTCAGGCCCTTGACGAACAGTTTCTGCATCGCCACCACGACCACCACCGGCGGCAGCATGGCGAGCAGCGAGGTCATCATGATCAGGTGCCAGTCGGGCGCCTGTTCGGCCGCCTCCAGCATCTGCTTGATGCCCATCACCACCGTGTACATGCTCTTGTCGGTGGTGATCAGCAGCGGCCACAGATACTGGTTCCAGCCGTAGATGAACAGGATCACGAACAGCGCCGCGATATTGGTGCGCGACAGCGGAATGAGGATGTCGAAGAAGAACCGCATCGGTCCGGCGCCGTCGATGCGGGCGGCTTCGAGCAGTTCGTCGGGGATGGTCAGGAAAACCTGCCGGAACATGAAGGTCGCGGTCGCCGAGGCGATCAGCGGTACGCTCAGCCCCCAGTAGGAATTGAGCAGGTCGAGCCGCGCCACCACGTCGTAGGTGGGGAAGATCCTGACCTCCACCGGCAGCATCAGGGTGATGAAGATCATCCAGAAGAAGCCCATCCGGAAGGGAAACCGGAAATAGACGATGGCGAAGGCGGAGAGCAGCGAGATGGCGATCTTGCCGATGGCGATCATCAGCGCCATCACCAGGCTGTTGAGCAGCATCATGCCGACGGGCTGGGCGCCGGCCCCCGGCAGCCCCTTGACGAGCGTGGTCTTCAGGTTGACGAAGAACTGGTCACCGGGCAGCAGCGGCAGCGGCACCTGCAGCATACGCGTCGCCTCGTGGGTCGAGGCGACGAAGGTCACCCAGATCGGAAACGCGATGATGGCGATGCCGAGAAGCAGCACCGCGTGCGACAGGAGGGTGATGAAGGGCCGGTGCTCGATCATCAGTAGGCCACCCGCCGCTCGACATAGCGGAACTGGATCACGGTCAGCAGGATGACGATCACCATCAGGACCACCGACTGCGCCGCCGAACTGCCGAGATCGCCGCCGGCCGCGCCGTCGTTATAGACCTTGAACACCATGATCTCGGTCGCCTTGGCCGGGCCGCCCTGGGTGACCGCGTGGATGATGGCGAAGGTCTCGAAGAAGGCGTAGACCATGTTGATCACCAGCAGGAAGAACGTGGTCGGCGAGATCAGCGGGAAGATGATCGTGGCAAACCGCTTGACCGGCCCGGCGCCGTCGATCGCCGCCGCCTCGATCAGCGATTTCGGGATCGACTGCATGGCGGCGAGGAAGAACAGGAAATTGTAGGCGACCTGCTTCCAGGCCGCGGCGACGATCACCAGGATCATCGCCTCGGTGCCGCTCAGCTTGTGGTTCCAGTCGTAGCCCAGGGCGGCGAGCGTGTAGGTGAGGATGCCGAGCGTCGGATCGAGCATGAACACCCACAGTGCGCCGGCGATTACCGGGGCCACCGCATAGGGCCAGATCAGCAGCGTCCGGTAGACGGTGCCGCCCTTGATCACCCGGTCGGCCATCGCCGCGAGGATCAGCGCGAAGCTCAGCGACAGGAACGCCACGGAGGCGGAAAACACCGCCGTCTTGCGGATCGAGGCGAGGTAGTAGGGGTCGGAAAACAGCGCGGCGAAGTTCTCGAACCAGACGAATTCGGTGTTCAGGCCGAAGGCGTCCTCGAGCAGGAACGACTGGTAGACCGCCCGGCTCGCCGGCCAGATGAAGAAGACGAGCGTGATCGCGATCTGCGGGGCGACCAGCAGGTAGGGCAGGACGGAAGGGCCGAAATGCACGCGTTTCAGCATGATTGGCGGTCCGAATCAGCCATCAGGGCATCGATCGCCCACAATGAACCATTTGATGCTTTAAAAGAACCCCGCGATCCTGGAAGGGATCGCGGGGCAAGTAGCAAGCAGAGAGGATTACTTGTTGGCGCGTTCGAACTTGCGCAACAGGGCGTTGCCGCGCGCGACCGCCTCGTCCATGGCCGCCGAAGCCGTCTTCGAGCCGTTCCAGATCGCTTCCATCTCTTCGTTGATGATGTCGCGGATCTGGACGAAGCTGCCGAAGCGAACGCCGCGCGAATTGGGCGTCGGCTGGTTCAGGCTGAGCTGCTTGATGGCGGTGTCGGTGCCCGGATTCTTTTCGTAGAAACCCTGGGACTTGCTCAGTTCGTAAGCGGCCGTGGTGATCGGCACGTAGCCGGTCTCCTGATGCCACCAGGCCTGCACCTTGGGCGAGGACAGATAGGTCATGAACTTGGCCACGCCCTTGTACTCTTCCTTCGGGTGGCCGGAGAGCACCCACAGGGTGGCGCCGCCGATGATCGAGTTCTGCGGCGCCTTGGCGACCGAGGTGTCGTAGGGCAGCATGGTCTGGCCGAACTTGAACTTGGCCTGCTTCTTGATCGAGCCGTAATAGGCCGACGAGTTCATCCACATGCCGCATTCGCCGTTGGTGAACATCGACAGGCTGTCGCCGCGGCGGCCGCCATAGGTGAACAGGCTGTCCTTGGACCAGGCGGCGATCTTCGCCAGCATGCCCTTGACGTGGTCGTTGTTGAACTGGAATTCGGTATCGAAGCCGGCGAAGCCGTTCTCCTTGGTGCCCATGGGAATGTTGTTCCAGGCACTGTAGTTCTCGATCATCACCCACGACTGCCAGCCGAAGGAGAAACCGCATTTATAGCCGGCGGCGACGAGCTTTTCGGAAGCCGCCTTCATCTCGTCCCAGGTCGTGGGCGGCGAGGCGACGCCGGCCTTGGCGAGCGCGTCCGCATTGTACCAGAGCACCGGGGTCGAGCTGTTGAACGGCATCGACAGCAGGTGGCCGTCGGAGGTCTGGTAGTAGCTGATCACGGCCGGCAGGTAGACCGACTTGTCGAACGACTCGCCGGCCTCGTTCATCATCTGCTCGACCGGATAGATGGCGCCCTTGGCGGCCATCATGGTGGCGGTGCCCACTTCGAAGACCTGAACGATATGCGGCTGCTGCTTGGCCCTGAAGGCGGCGATCGCGGCCGTCATGGTCTCGGTGTAGTTGCCCTTGAACACGGGCACCACCTTGTATTCGTTCTGGGTGGCGTTGAAGTCGGCGGCGATCTTGTTGACCCGCTCGCCGTTGACGCCGCCCATGGCGTGCCACCACTGGATTTCGGTCGCCGCGAGCGCGACGGTCGTGAGCCCCATCGTGGCGGCCGCGAACACACCGAGAAATGTTCTCGCTTTATTCATCTGGATTTCTCCCCGTTACGGATCGTTTCCGGGCCGACTGACCCGGCGATCTTTTCTTCCGTGCCCGACAATTATTTCAATCACATGTCGGCTGTCCGCGTGGGACCGGCTTGTTTGAACCCGCCGCGGCGCCCCTTCGAACGGGGCTTCCGGGCGGGCTGGTAAAAAAGGCTAATAGAATTCGATACATAATGCAATATTTCTCGATTCCCGCGAATTATAATATGATGTTATAGCCGAAGAGAAAAATTTTTCGCGAGCCCGCCCATGCCGCTGCCGCTCAGACAGCTCGAAGCATTTCACGCCGTCGTCGTCAGCGGCAACATGACCAACGCCGCGAAATATCTGAACATTTCCCAGCCGGCGGTCAGCCGGCTGGTGGCGAGCCTCGAGGAGACGCTCGGTTTCGCCCTGTTCCAGCGCCTGTCCGGCCAGCTCCGCGCAACCCCCGAGGCCCGGGTGCTGTTCGGCGAGGTCGAGCGGGCGCTCAACAACCTCAACCACATCTCGCGCCTCACCGAGGACATCCAGGAGCGCAAGGCGGGGCATCTGAGGATCGCCTGCCTGCCCGGTTTCGCCACGACGCTGCTGCCGCGGGTGCTCGCCACCTTCCTCGCCGAGCGGCCGGGGCTGAAGCTGACGCTGGAACCGCGCACGCCCGAACGCATCCTGGAATGGATCGCCTCGCAGCAATTCGACCTCGGCCTGTCGGAAAGTTTCGAGAAGAACCCGGCGATCGAATTCGAGCCGATCCGCATCCGCACGGTCTGCGTCGCCCCCAGGGGCCATCCGATCGAGGCCAGGCGCACGGTCAGCGCCAAGGACCTCGACGGCCTGCCGCTGATCCACACCAACCGCAACCACCCGATCTACCGGTCGCTGCAGCAGGCCTTCGACGAGGCCGGCGCAGTGCTTAACGGCGTGGTGGAGACCCGCCAGTTCGCGCCCGCGTGCATCATGGTCGCCGAAGGCTTCGGCGTCTCGGTGGTCAGCGAGCTCGACGCCCGAGTATACGAGAGCGAGGGGCTGGTGATCCGCCGCTTCGAGCCGGAGATCCCCTTCCCCATCAACATCCTCTACCCCGCCTACATGCCGCGCTCCATCGCCACGCTCGAATTCATCGAGGTGTTCCGCGAGGAACTCAAGCCGTTCATTCTCGACGATTGAAAAGGCGGATCGGACCCTATCCGATGCGCTTGGTTTCCGTGCCGGCCGTAGCCGGCTCGACCGACGGCAGGAAATGGCCCGCCATCGCCAGCAGGCGCGCGAACCGGCGGCCCTGCTGCAGGACCGCCGGATGACCGGCGGGCGGCAGCCAGGCGTCGAGCAGGTCGGCGGCTCTCGGCATCGCCGAAGCCTGCAACGAGGCGATCAGGTCGACCAGACGCGCCTCGTCTGCGCTCAGCATCGCCTCGCCGACATTGCGGATTTCGAGCCGCGCCTCGTAGGCGATGATCAACACGGTGAGGAACCCGTCGAGCACCGGCAGCGCGTCGGCGGCGCGGGCGAAGCGATAGGCCTGTTGCAGGTGATCGAGGTCACGGGGGCCGGTTTTCACCAGTTCGGCCCATTTTCGGGTCGACCAGACCACGAGACGCGCCGAATAGGGAAGGCCGGCGAAGCGGATCGGATGGGATAGGATGGGTCGGGCGGGCATCGGTCGCGGTCTTTCCGGTCGTTACAGCTGCGAATGCTTATCAGTTGCATTTGCAACGATGCCTGTCAATGCTCTTGCAACTCATTCGCAACTGAGTGCGGACGAAGCCGGCGATCCCAAGACCTTCCCGGACCGGCGGCGACCTCGTCGAATGCATGCGTGTCTTGCGGCACCGTCGGCCGGCCGGGCTCGATAGCTCCGGCCGGCCAGGTCGGCGGGATCGCGCTTGTCGTCAGTCGACGAGCGTCGGCAGGTAGACCGCCACTTCGGGAAGCAGGATCAGCAGCGCCAGCACCGCCAGTTCGATGAGGATGAACGGCAGCGAAGAGCGCACGACCTCCCAGATCGTCACCTCGAACGGCGCCACCCCCTTCATCACGTAGAGCAACAGTCCGAAGGGCGGGGTCAGAAGGCCGATCTCCATGGTGATCAGCATCAGCACCATCAGCCAGATCACGTCGATATGGAACACCGCCTGTAAGGAATGATCGCCGAGCAGGAAGAACGGCAGGGTCAGCAGAAGCATGCTGACCTGGTCCATGAAGGCGCCGAGGAACAGCAGCACGCCCATCATGATCAGCACCACCGTGAACGGCGTCAGGTCGAGGGTCTGCACCGCCTGCAGCAGGCCGTCGGTGGCGCCGGAATTGGCAAGCGACTGCGAGAACACCAGCGAACCGGCGATGATGAACAGGATCATCGTGTTGATCTTGGCGGTCTCCAGGAGCGCCTTGGCGATCGCCCGCCAGTCGAAATCCGCCCCCTCGATGCCGGAAATGACGAAGGTGCTCTTGAACAGGCGGAAGAAATAGCAGGCGACCAGCGAGGCGACCGAGCCCAGCGCCGCGGCTTCGGTCGGCGCCGCGATCTTGAAGAAGATGCTGCCGACGACGACGACGAAGATGATCATCAGCGGCAGGATGTAGACGATGAAGGGCAGGATGCGGTTGAGCGGCCGGAGGAAGCGGCCGCTATAGGTCCAGCTCGCCCGGTCGCTCCCGCGAACCCGGAAGGCGAAGGTAATCGGCTCGTCGAGCGCGCTGGTGTCGGGATCGTAGGCCGGCGCCAGGCTCGGATTGAGGATGCAGCGGCCGACCACGTAGGCGAAGAACAGGATCGCCATCAGCACGCCCGGCACGATGCCGGCGATCAGCAGCTTGGCCACCGATTGCTGTGCGAGGCTCGCCAGCAGCACGGCGAGCGACGACGGCGGGATCAGCATGGCGATGCCGCCCACCGCCATGATCGGTCCCATCGAGATGGAGGGATGATAGCCGCGCCTGATCATGTCCGGCAGCAGCACCGAGCCCAGCGTCGCGGTGTTGGCGATGGTCGAGCCCGACAGCGAGGAGAAGATCGTGCCGCCGACGATGGAGACCACCGACAGCCGTCCCGGAATGCGGGCGATCAGCCGGTCGACCGCGCCGATCGCCCTGAAGGCGACACCGGTCTGCAGCAGGATCTCGCCCATCAGCAGGAACAGCGCGATCGGCGTCAGGGTGAACTTGATGGCGTTGTGGAACTCGATCGGCATGAACACGAGAGCGATATCGCCGCCGATGAACAGGTAGGTGCCCAGGATATTGGCGGCGAAGAACGCGAACGCCACCGGCATCCCGAGGAACATGATGAGCACCACGGTGCCCAGCATGAGGAGGAACGCGTAATACCACTCCATATCCGCGCTCCTAGGCTCTACGGATGCTCAGGATTGCGGTGCCGGCGTGGCCGATTTTGTCGCTGGTGGCGTTGGCGAATGCGCCGTAGTGCCGGCACTTCAAGCGTTCGCCAACGCCGTCCAGCGGCGAAATCGGCCTCGTCCCGAAGGGATTTATCCGGATTTGCCCGTTTCCGGCCCATTCGTCGTCGAATATGCCCGGCATGTCCTTCCTCCTCATAGACCGAAACTGAACAAATCCGGATAAACCGGCATCACAATCCTGAGCATCCGTAGAGCCTAAAGTCCGT
>Ga0070729_10005664_pt1 | contig 12751 bp, 11 predicted proteins | sample tdDd472_FD_66725 | JGI IMG/M metagenome (GOLD analysis project Ga0070729, IMG submission 66725) | Marine sediment microbial communities from the Atlantic coast under amendment with organic carbon and nitrate - tdDd47.2 | ecosystem: Environmental > Aquatic > Marine > Coastal > Sediment | place...
CCTCCATGGTATTAAACGGTTTGGTGGCATGAAAACTCATTGTGGAAAGGTCTCCAAAATTGAGTATGGAAGTTCCATTGTATTTATTCTTGAAGGTGTGAGCCGCATCGTAAATTACCTTTAGTCCATAAACATCAGCAATTTCCTGAATACGTTCCACCTCACATGGATTTCCGTACACATGTACCGGCATTATGGCTGTGGTTTGTGGCGTTATGGCAGCTTCTAATTTTCTAGGATCAATATTTCCATAGATTGAATCGACATCCACAAAAACAGGTTTTATATTATTCCACCATAAAGCGTTGGTGGTTGCTACAAAACTATAAGGTGTGGTAATTACCTCACCGGTTATTTTAAGGGTTTGCAGCGCTGTTAATAATGCCAGTGTGCCATTGGCAAACAACGAAACAAATTTTACACCTAAAAATTCTGCCAGTTCTTTTTCGAATTGTTGGTGGTATGGTCCATTATTGGTAAGCCACTTACTTTCCCAAATTTTCTTAAGATACGGGATAAATTCATCTAAATCAGGCAGAGATGGTTGAGTAACAGTTATTTTTTTCATTATACTTATAGTTTAATCCAGCTGTTTGGTATTAGATTACCTTTATCATAACTATACTGTGCTTTTTTATTGTCATACCAAGTTTTCGGAGCAATTACAATTTTATTTTTATTTTTATTTAACCAACCAGCCCACCAACTAAAAGTACTGTTAGCAATGATATTATGTTTACATGAGGCCATTAAGGTTAACTCCATATAATCTGTTGCTGCATCATTTATATCAACAAATACTGTTTTTTGTTCTGGTTTTAAATTTTCTTTCACCCAATTTAAATCATCAGAGAAAATAAAATAGCTTGAATTTGGCTGATAGGTTTCGATATAATTTATAGCCCTTCTGTAATAATCTAATGGGATTTCAGCAAAATAAGGATTGTTTATATAATCACCACGTCTGACGTGAATGCTCACAGAGTTTGAATTTTCTATGTGGGATAAAACTTTCGTGTTTTCGGTATTTAATGAATTTTTTAAGGTAAATTCCTTTCTAATTATTTCCTTAATTTCCATAAAATATCTTTCATCTCCATAATATCCGGAAACATACATGTTTTTTAATGAAATCAATTTTGAAAGATTGTTTTTTTCAAACCAACTATTATCAAAATGATATTTCCAATTAGAATATTGAGAAAGACCAAGTTTTCGTGAAATTTTCCTATAAATATCAGGCTTTTTTTCATGTCGTTTTAACCTATAAATATCATTAGTTGTGGCAATTGGAATATTTGTATTAAATTTATCTAATCTATACACATCATTTCTATGGTACCTGTCGAAAAAACTTAGGTCGAAATAGACTTCCTGATTTAGTTTTAAGGATAAAGCTTTTGCATTCGCATATTCAAAAAGTTGATTACCAAGACCTCCAATTATTTCTGCTATTATCATAAGTTATTTATTATCTGTTCCAAATACCATGGGCTCTTTGGCTAATAATTTTTTTATACTGTATTGTGAAAATAAGGGATCCAAAAAGTGCAAAAATGATTCCCGGGATGACTAAACTCGATAATCCAAAATTTAATTTATAAAACAGATAACTTAAAGGGAAAAAGAATAAAGCCTGAATAAGTAGTATAAGAAATTGCAGTTTAATTTTTCCAATTCCATTTAGAAACAAAGTAAATGTTGAAGACCATGTGTTGAGTATGCTTAAAACCCCAAGTGTAATAATTAAAGATAAGGGAATAATAATTTCATCACCAACCCATACTTTAAAAAATAATTTGTAAGCAAATACAAGTATAATTGTTCCAAAAGATGATATTAACCAGATTAAATTAATTTTTCTAATGGTTGATTTTATCCAAGCGAATTCTTTTTTTGTATATGCTTCTGTAAAAGCAGAAAGAAATGGTGTTAAAACCATAATATATAGCATAGAAACAATAGTCATATATCTTTTTGCAAGATTAAAAATGGTAACATCTTCAGGGCCGAAAAATTGCACAACTAAAATTATAGAAGTTTGAGTTACAATTAAATACAATATTTGATTGATAAAAAACCAGATTCCAAGATTCATTAAAGGGATTGCTTTCTTTATGTTAATATAACGAAATTGTGGTCGGAATTCTCTTAATGCAGCAGAAAACAAGAATATACTTGCTATCAATAAAACAATTGCAGTTTTGCTGCCATAAACAAGGCATAGGTTAAAAAGAGATCCGTCAGTAGTATGAACCAAAATATATATTGCTACAAGTCCAAGCACTTGTGCTATAACACCAAGAATATCATTAATTGCATATTTCTGCATGGCTTGTAATATTGAAGAAAGTACTTTCATTACAAATCCTACACAAAAAAAGAAAAAAACAACAACAACAATTTTAAACAATTCATTATTGGCTACCACATCTGTATTCAAGGCTGAATTCCAGGAAATGTAATTGGCTGCTACAAAAAAGCCAAGAAACATAAGTGTTGCAATTAAAGTTATTAAGGCAAATGTTGAGCTTATATATATATTTGCTATTTCTTTATCGTCTTTTGCTAAGGCTTCCGCAAGTTTGTTTCTTAGTCCATTACTTAAACCAATATCGAAAAATGAAAACCAGGATATGATAGAAGATATGGTCATCCATATACCATATTCTACTTTTCCAACATAACTAAGTGTTAATGGAACAATTAAAAAACTAATTATAATTGTAATTCCTTTACTTATAAAAGAAACGCCAATATTCTTTTTAGCTCTTAAAGTTCTGGCATTGCCTTGAGTAAAAAAGGAAATAATTGATTTTGCACCGAAACTTTTAATCATAAAAAATTTAGCTGTAAAATTGGTTTATGCAGTTTGTGATTTTGATAATTTCATCATTAGTCAATTGAGCTGCAGACGGTAACCAAAGTCCTTTCTTTCCAATTAAATTTGATATTGGATATTCCCCAGAAATATTATAAGCTTCCTGTCTATTAATTGGAGGATACATTACACGAGCTCCAATACCTTGCTCTTTTAAGTATTTTTGTAAATTTTCTTTGTCTTCAGCTAAAACATCAATAAACCAAGGGGTTGTGCATGTTAAATTTTGTTCAAAGAATTTTATTTGTGATATGTTTTTAAGGCCATCTTGATAAAGTTTGAGAATCTCCTTTTTACGATCAACACGCCATTGGAGTTTCTTCATTTGCTCTATGCCAATTACTGCTTGTATATCGGTAAATTTAAAATTCCAGCCGATGGAATTGTGTATATCATTTCCTCCACCGCTTCGTCCAAAATCTTTAAGGCGTTTTATTTTATTCGCTATATCATCATCATCAGTAATTAAAGCTCCTCCTTGTCCAGTTGAAATAACTTTTGGGGCTGAAAATGAGAATGAGCCAATAAGCCCTTCACGCCCAATGTGTTTTCCATTAGGATAAAAAGAACCAAGTGATTGTGCGCTATCTTCTAATAAAATTAGATTGTTTTCTTTAGCAAGTTTTACAAATGATTCAATACCTGATTTTGGATATCTTCCGTTTGCCGAAACAAAAAATATTGCTTTGGTTTTTGGTGTTATTGCTTTTTTAACCAATTCTATATCTAGGCACAAAGTCTCTTTTTCAACATCAACAAAAACAGGCTTTGCACCAAATATTTTAAGTGAGTTTGGAGTTGCAATCATTGTAAAATTAGGAACAATTACTTCGTCTCCGGCTTTAATTCCTGCAGCAAGAGCAGCTAATGTTAAGCTAATGGTGCCATTATTTACAACAACACAGTGCTTTGCCCCGGTATAATCAGCAATCATTTGCTCAAATTCTTGTGTTTTTTTGAATTCAGTAATCCAACCGCCTTGACCTAAATACTTATCCATTGCAAGACGTTCTTCTTTACTAAACCAGGGCTCCATTTGTGGAATAAAATTATCCATTATGATTTTTTAAATTTAGTTTCTAGTAACACAATTTCTGCTTTCCCCCTTTTTTTAATTTCTTTACAAGGTATACCTGCATATAATATAAATTCATCCAAATTCTTATTTGCTAATGATAAGGCACCAAGACAAGCTCCTTCTTCAAAGGTAACATTAGGAAGCACCACAGATCCGGCGCCAACTATACAATGTTTATTTAACATGATCTTTCCGATAATTGCATTTCCTTTAAATTCCATTGGAACTAATGGTGTTGCTATACCTCCAATATAGTCATCGCTTCCAGCAGATAAGACAACATTAGGAGCAAGAGTTGAGAATTCTTTCATTTCAACAAAAGCGTTTCTTCCTCCAATTATTTTACAACCGGCCGAAATGTGAACATTGTTATGGATTTTTAAAGATGTTGAGATATACGAAAAATCATCAATTATTACATTATCTCCTATATCAACTAGTTCAGGATAACGGATTCTTACCGTTTTGCCAATAATCACATTTTTACCACATGATTTAAGTTTGTCTAAATCGAAGAATATATTTTCGGACATTTTTATTTAATTTGCTGCATCCAAAATTCAATCATTTCATCCATAAGCGCTTCAAATGTGTACTCCGGTTTCCAGTTAAAGGTTTTTCTTAATTTTGAGCTATCCCCTCTTAAATATGGAAGTTCTTCTGGTCTTAAAAATTTGGGGTTTTGAACAACATAATCCTTATAATTCAAATCTAATTTAGAGAAAACATAATCGGTCATTTCTCGTACCGAATGAGATTCTCCTGTTGCTACAACAAAATCATCAGCTACGTCATGATTAATTATCATGTGCATTGCTCTTACATAATCTTTTGAATGTCCCCAATCACGATATGCATCCATATTTCCAAGTTCAAGTTTATCTGCTTTCCCTTTTTTTATTAAAACAGCACCTTTTACAACTTTGTTTGTTACAAAATTACTTCCTCTTCTTGGTGATTCATGATTGAATAAAATTCCATTTACTGCATGCAACTTATATGCTTTACGATAATTACGAGTAATGTTATATGCAAAAACCTTAGCACATCCATAAGGACTTGTTGGATTCATCGATGTAGTCTCTCTTTGGTACTTATCATCATCAACACAAGTACCAAACATTTCAGATGAACTAGCTTGATAATATTTAGCATTTGGGCAAGTATTTCTAAATGCCTCAAGAATATTTAAAGCTCCCAGGGCATTTGTTTGTACTGTATAAGCAGCCACATCAAAACTAATTCTAACATGACTTTGAGCAGCTAAATTGTATATTTCATCTGGTTGTATTTTACTTAGCAATTTTTCTAAACCTGAAACATCTGATAAATCTCCATAATGTACATGTAAGTTCTTTCTGATAAACTCCATACGACTCTGTTGATGTTCAGGTACTGAGTTTCTTCTAACGATTCCATGTACTTCATAACCTAATTCAAGTAAATATTCACTTAAGTAACTTCCATCTTGTCCATTAATCCCAGAAATAAAGGCTTTTTTCATAAAAATATAATTTTTTAATCAATAAATGTTTTATCTAATTCTTGTCCCATATAAGGACCTGTTTTATATTCGTACACGATAGTGTCTTCTTCAAGAATAAGGTAATTATGTCCGCCTCTAAAAGTCATAGAACAATCACCTTCTTTTAAAATATATTCCCCAATAATTTTATCATCTAAATCATAAAAAATACATTTTACACTTCCTTTTATTACAACCCAGCTTTCTTGTGCAATATTAGTTGTTTTTTCATGTATTATATGTTTATGTGTTTTAAAGGTTTGTCCTTTTTTCATTTTTATACTTGCCAGTTGTAAGTATTCTTCGTCAGGTGCAATATTGGTTCTTCCTTCCACTTCACTTAATCTATAAATCAAATGAAGTAATGTATCTGATTCTATTTTTGAAAAAATTTTTTCCATAATCTTGAAATATATATTATTTGTAATTTATTTCCTGTTTTTCGTCATTCATACTTTGACCAGCCTTTCGGCAGGCAATCAGGCTCAGCATGCCATCATATTTTTCTATTTACCAATTACCCCATCCACTAATCTTTCTTTCTGCCAATTCCGTAACCATACCCATAGTTATAGCCATAATTGTAGCCATAATATTTAGGCATTTTTAAGTCGTTAACAAGAATGTTCATGTGAGATATTTTTTGATCTTGTTTCAATTTATTTATTAAATCGAATACATGTGTGCTGCTATATCGTTGTCTGATCATAAATAAGTTTGCATGGGAGTATTGAGAAATTAATAAAGCATCCGTAACTAATGCAATTGGTGGAGTATCTACAATAATGTAATCAAAACTCTTTTCTGCAGTTGAGAAAAAAGTTTTCATTTGTTCTGTTTCAATAAGCTCCGCTGGGTTTGGTGGGATAGGGCCGGATGGGGCTAAATAAAGATTTTCTATGGATGTTTCTTTTGTAATGTTTTCGTATTTGCTTTGCTTGCTTAAATAGCTGCTAATACCAGTTTCGTTTGGCACATCAAATATTTTATGAAGACTTGGTTTTCTCAGGTCTAGTCCTACTAATAATACTTTTTTTCCTGTCATAGCCATAATGCTGGCTAAATTAATTGCAGCAAAAGTTTTTCCTTCACCACTTACTGTAGAAGTAATCATTATTACTTTTTGTTCTTTCTCTCGTAAAATAAATTGCAAATTGGTACGTAAGCTTCTAAAGGATTCAGCCAGACTTGATTTTGGGTCTAAATAAATTGGAATACTGCTTTGGGTTTCGTTATGACCTATGGTTGCTATTATTGGAATTTGGGTATTACGTTCAATGTCTTTTTTATCTTCGATTTTAGTATTTAGAAAGTCTAGTGCTAAAATAATAGCTCCAGGTATACCTAATCCGAGTAATAAAGCAATCATATAATTTTGGGAACGTTTGGGAGTAAGTTGCTGTGAATTTTCTGGTCGGGCAATATCTAAAATTTTATTATCTGCCACGTTTGATGCTTTGGTTATTCCTGCTTCGGCTCTTTTTTCAAGTAAAAAGGTATAAAGTTCATTATTTAGTTTGTATTCCCGTTCTATGTTAATTTGTTGTCGTTCATTGGCAGGGAGCTGGTAAATTTGCTGGTTAATTAGATCCTGTTTTTGATTAAAGGCTTGTAAAGCAATTTTGTTGGTTTTTCTTGCAGATACAATAAAATCTGCCAATGTTTTTTTCAGGTTGTTAATCTCATTTTGTATGATAATGATGTTGGGAGCATCTTCCTGTGCTATGAGCGTGAATTTATTTTTTTCCGATAAACGACTATTATAGGTTTCTATAAGTTTTTGTAAGGATGGATCTATGATTCCCAAAACTGATGGTGCAACAATACTGGTATTTTGTTCTGATTTTTGGAGATTTGAGTCTAAATAATTAAGGTATTTGGCTTTTACATCATAGGTAAAACGATCATTTTGAATGGATGTTAATTCATTATATAATATCGTTCCCTTTTGACTTAAATTAATTACCTTGTTATGGGTTCTAAAATCTTGTAAGCGAATTTCTGCAGCATTCAAATCTTTAACAATAACGTTAAGTTGTTCATCAATAAAGTTTAAAGTGTTTTCGGCACGTTCGTTTTTTTCGATTAGAGCAGAGCGGATATACACATCAGACAATTTATTGAGGTAAGTAGCCATTCTTTCAGGAACAAATCCATTCATTTTAAGATTTAGAATAGAGCCTTTTTCATCGTTTACTCCAATGTTTAATTTAGACCTATATTGATTGGCTAAGGAATTTAGGTTTTGAAATTTGAAAAAATATTTATTGGAATTATCTTTCTTAAAATTAAAGGTTTCTGGATTTCTTAATTCAACTTTGAATTTAAATATATCGGAACTAAAAACTTCACCAAATTTTAGTTCTATATGAATGTCAAATTTGTCGTTAATTTCCAACAGATATTCCTTATCAGAAATGATTTTAATATTAACGGGATAATTGTTTAACTGTGCGAATGAAGTATCTGGAATAACAATAAATGGACAATTATGGTATAATTTACTTTCTGCGATTTCCCTTTTACCAACTCCAACATATGAAATACCAAAATCCAATTCTTCTAAAGCAAGCCGGGCCATCTTATAGGATTTTAAAATGGAAATTTCGTTTACGACAGTAGCTTTTCTTCGAATTCGGCTGCGTCCCATTTCCTCGATAATAGCCTCAACACTAGCCACATCACTTTGTTTATCAGAAATAATTAAAGATGAACTAATAGTATAAGTTGGTTCGGAATAACGATTTACCATATATGCTATAGCTAAAGCCAAAGAAAGTGTTATGGCAAACCAATACCAATTAGCCAGGAACTTAAATAGGTACTTCTTAATATCTATACTTTCTTCTTGATATATGTTTTGTTGTGGGATGGATTCCATTTTTTATGTTTTAAAGTTAAAGTAGAAAGTTTAAAGTGTCTGAATACTTTGGCCTTTTATCTTTTTCCTTTTGTCTTGTATTCATTTTTTTAAATTGTGAAATTAATATTAAGGCTTAGCTCTCTAATTATCAGCTTCCAAATTTAAAGTTAAAAGATAATAGTTTAAGTTTATACTTTCAAGACTGCATTCTATTGAATGTTCTTCTTTTTTCACTTCCAAATTTATAGCTTATAGCTTACTGCTAATTAGATTCTTCTGACTGTAATCTTTCTCCTTTTCTCTCTTTCTTTCTCTCCAAGTCTCCATATCTCCCTTTCCCCATTTCTCTCCAAGTCTCCTTTTCTCATTTTTATTTAAGGTAATGTTCAAACGTTTCTTCAATTCCTTCTTTTAACAAGATTTTATGTTTCCAACCCAAAGAATTTATTTTGGCTACATCCAGTAATTTTCTATAAGTCCCATCAGGTTTTGTGTTATCCCAATTTAATACTCCTTTAAATCTAACAATCTCTTTTACCAGTTCTGCTAGTTCTTGTATAGTAAGATCTTTTCCTGTACCAAGATTAATATGCGTATTTTTTATTTGAGATTGATCCTTGCAAATATCTTTAAAATCAACATTCTCTATTAAAAACACACATGCTTCTGCCATATCGTTAGCATGTAAAAATTCTCTTAAAGGCTTTCCTGTTCCCCATAAATTAATGGACACTTTTCCATTAGTTTCTTTTTGTATTCCAAAATTTGAGATTTGTTCTGAAATATTTCCAGAATTTAAGTTGTCAATATCTATGCTACTAATTGGTCTTTTTTTAAGATCGCTTATGATTTCATCAGTTTTATCTTCCATCAGGCATTTTGCCAAATAACACTTTCTGATTAATGCAGGGATTACATGCGATTTATCTAAATCATAATTATCATTTTCGCCGTATAAATTTGTTGGCATTACACTAATAAAGTTTGTGTTGTATTGTATATTATAACTTTCACACATTTTTATGCCTGCAATTTTTGCGATAGCATAAGGTTCATTGGTATATTCAAGATCAGAACGTAATAAGTATTCTTCTTTAATTGGTTGAGGAGCATTTTTTGGATAAATACAAGAGCTCCCTAAGAATAATAGTTTCTTTACATTATTTAAATAACTCTGATGAATTACATTATTTTGAATCATTATATTTTCATAGATGAAATCGGCACGGTAAGTATTATTTGCCATAATTCCACCTACCTTGGCAGCTGCAAGAATAACATATTCAGGTTTTTCATTTTGAAAAAAATTTGCAGTTGCCTGTTGGTCTGTTAAGTCAAGTTCAGAATGATCTTTTAAGATAATATTTTTATATCCTTTATTCTTTAAGGATTTCAAAATGGCGCTTCCCACTAAACCATTATGACCCGCTAAATATATTTTACTGTCTTTATTCATTATAGCTTAAGATATTGAAACCACCATCTTTCAGATATTTTTCTTTTTTCATTAACTGGATATCGTTTTGTATCATTTCTTTAATTAAACTCTTAAGATCGTATTCCGGTTTCCAGTTTAACTCCTTCATTGCTTTCGTAGGATCTCCAATTAAAAGATCTACTTCGGTTGGGCGGAAATATTTTGGATCAACAGATACAACCTCTTGGCCTTCTTTCAGATAAAGTCCTTTTTTAAAAGATTTTACTCTTGCTATTTCATTGCTATCTTTTCCTGCGAACTCAATTTCTACGCCTGCTTCTTCGAAACTATATCTTAAAAAGTCACGAATTGATGTAGTAACACCGGTAGCTATAACAAAATCATCTGCAACATCATGCTGCAAGATTAAATACATTGCTTTCACAAAATCCTTTGCATGTCCCCAATCACGTTGTGCTGATAAATTTCCTATATAAACTTTATCTTGTAGTCCATGAATTATTCTTGCAACAGCACGAGTAATTTTTCTGGTAACAAATGTTTCTCCTCGCAATGGAGATTCATGATTAAATAAAATCCCATTACTGGCAAACATATTATATGCTTCACGATAATTTTTTGTAATCCAATACGCATATAATTTAGCTACTCCATAGGGTGATCTTGGATAAAAAGGCGTTGTTTCAGACTGCGGCACTTCTTGCACTAAGCCATAAAGTTCTGAAGTGGATGCTTGATAAATGCGGGTTTTTTCGTTCAGGTTTAAAAGACGAACAGCTTCTAAAATCCTAAGTGTTCCTAATGCATCTGTGTCTGCTGTATATTCAGGTGTTTCAAAACTTACTTTAACATGACTTTGTGCGGCAAGATTATATATTTCGTCGGGTTGTACTTTTTGTATAATTCCTATTACGTTTGATGAATCAGTAAGGTCTCCAAAATGTAAGTGAAATTTATTATTGGGCTCGTGAGGATCTTTATACAAATGATCAATTCTTTCGGTATTAAATAATGAGCTACGTCTTTTAATTCCGTGTACTTCATATCCTTTTTCTAATAGTAATTCTGAAAGATATGCTCCATCTTGTCCGGTAACTCCTGTTATTAGGGCTTTTTTCATTTGAAATGTTTTATTCTGGAAAAAGGATTGTGATTAATTTTATTTTATCAAGTTAAGGATTAATGCAATAGCTGTTAGGGTAGAGGTTGTAGCAGTAAATACAAACATATAATCCGATGATTGTTCCCTAAACCAGGTAGATTTAATAGGTTCTATATAAATAATATCATTGGGCATAATATAATATAGTTCAGAATCGATAATATTTCCTTTTGCCAGATTTATTCTATATGATTGAGTTCCTTGATCGCTTTGTCTTAGTAATAATATTTTCTTTCTGTTACCATTGTATGAAATATCTCCTCCATATGCCAAAGCTTCTAAAATATTTACCTGATTAGCAGTAATTTGTTTTACTCCTGGGATATTTACTTCTCCTAAAATGGTAAATTTAAAATTGGCAAGTTTTGCAATTACCTGTGGATTTTTAAGAAAACGATATGCTTTTTGCTTAATAGAATCCTGCACCTGATCTATATTTAAACCCGAAACAAATATTTCTTCTAATAAGGGCATTTCTATAAAACCCGAGTCATTAACTAAATAACTTGTATAATACATATTTTCTGCACGTAAATTCTGAGAAGAGGCCTCTGAAGTAAAAGGATTAAATAGTTGATTTATTTCTTGATTCTCTGTAATTATCTGAACATAAAGCAAGTCACCGGCTTGTATTTGATAACCTGGTTTGTTTTTTTCAAAAACAGAAGCATCTTTTGTTTCTTCTATATCTTGAAGATATGTAAGCTTCTCATAGGAATTACATGAAGCTAATAGGATACTAAGTACGCCTAATAGAATTAATTGTCTGAAATGGATTTTCATAATGAGTTAAATTATGTTGTCACCCTGTCCTGATGGTTATTGGGGCAGGGTGACATGTTATATTTTATTGTCACCCTGAGCTTGTCGAAGGGTTAGTTATCGGTTTTTCGTTATTCATACTTCGACTAGCTCAGTATGACATTGGTATATTTTTTTGTCACACTGAGTTTATCGAAGTGTGGTTTTTCAAGTTTGATAATCTTTTTAATTCATTAAAATCACCATTCATCAATGCTTCTTTCTTTTTCCTAGACCAGCCCTTTATTTTCTTTTCCCACACAATAGCATCATCAGGATTTTGAAAAGTTTCTTGATATACAATTTTTACTGGTCTTCTGGAATATGTATAACTTTTTTTATCTAAACTATTATTATGTTCAATAAGTCGTTTATCTAGATTATTAGTTATTCCTGTATAATAAGAATTATCAGAACAGATTAATATATAAACGAAATAAGATTTCATTTTTTTCGCTATTCATACTTCGACAAGCCTGTCTTGAGCTTGTCGAAAGGCTCAGTATGACATTGGTGTATTTTATTGTCACCCTGAGGCTCTCGAAGGGTTAATTATTAGTTTTTTCCTTATTCATACTTCGATAAGCCTGTCTTGAGCTTGTCGAAAGGCTCAGCATGACAGTGGGTTTTTCATTTTTTTGTAATAGTTACTCTTAGTTACATTATGTTGTCACCCTGAGCTTGTCGAAGGGTTAATTTTTGATTTTTAGTTGTTCATACTTCGACTAGCTCAGTATGACATTGGTATATTTTATTGTCACCCTGTCCCGATAGTTATCGGGATCTCGAAGGGTTAATTATTGTTCATTGTTCATTGTTCATTGAAGCATTGACCACTGAACTTGACATAGCTCCGCTTCTTCAGTCACATTTTTTTGTGTCCGAAAAAGCCGAAATGCCCATCCCGATAGCCTTCGAGACGACTATTCAAAAATAACTAAACCTTTCTTAAAAAAGAAGGATTTATTCTTATTAATAGGTTCTGGTTTATTGATGATATGCG
>Ga0070729_10005668_pt1 | contig 12744 bp, 10 predicted proteins | sample tdDd472_FD_66725 | JGI IMG/M metagenome (GOLD analysis project Ga0070729, IMG submission 66725) | Marine sediment microbial communities from the Atlantic coast under amendment with organic carbon and nitrate - tdDd47.2 | ecosystem: Environmental > Aquatic > Marine > Coastal > Sediment | place...
TTTGGTTTGGAGAATCATATGAAAAATTTAATTATTGCTGGCGTTTCAAGAGCAGGTAAATCTACCTTGGCTAAAGATATGGCACAAAAATATAAACTTACATATATACCTTTTGATAGCATCGTCTCTACTCTTGAGGAGTTATACCCATGTACAAAAATAGCACACTACGATAATAATAAAATAATTAGTAAAGATATTGCAATATTGCTAAACACTTTTATCAAACATCTAAATTATGAAGATATAAATTATGTTATTGATATGTATCAAATCTATCCTATTGATTTGAGCAAGATACTAGATCTGAATACTCATCTTGCTATATACCTTGGCTATTCAAGTTTAAGTTCACATAACAAATTATGTGATATCCGAAAGTATGCAAGAGATAAAGATTGGACTAAAAATACAAGTGATATTGAGATGTTGTCTATATTGGATAAATTTATTTTGGAAGATAAAATGATAAAACAAGAATGTAAACTCGTTAATTATCCATACTATGATACAGGGTCTGACTTTCTGATGTCACTTCAGGACGCATCAAGATATATAGACTTAAATATTAAGTAAATTATTTTGAATTAAAGTATTATACTATAAATTAGCATGTTAAAATTATTTGTACTTCCTTTTTATATATATGTTTTACAGCACTTTTTAAATGTAAAAACTTTTCATTATATTTCCCTTTACAAACCCGACTAAATATGTTATGTTTAAATAAACCCAAGTAAATTAGTCGGATATAACTAGGGGGTGAAAAATGGTTAGAATATCCACAAAGGGAAGATATGGTCTTAATGCAGTTTTTGCACTAGCAAAATCTGAAGGCAATAAACCCCTTTCGATAAAGCAAATTTCTGAGGGCACAAGCGTACCACTGCCATATCTAGAGCAAATACTTATAAAGCTTAGAAAAACAGGATACGTAACAAGCACTCGTGGAGCAAAGGGTGGATACACACTAGCAAAAGCGCCACAGAGCATAAATGTATATGAACTTCTGCTTATATTAGAAGGTGAAATATTTCCAGTCCATTGCAAACACGGTGCAAGCTGTAGCGGCAATGGAACAGTAGCACATTGCTGCGCAGGTGAAATAGTGTGGAATAAAATAAATAAAGCCGTTAAGGATGCAGTAGGTGACTATAGTATACAAGATTTAATAGATGATTTTGAAAAATAATTATATGAGGGATAACCATGGAAAACAAATACATATATCTAGACCATGCAGCAACAACGCCTGTTCGCAAAGAAGTAATGGATGCAATGATTCCATTCTTTACAGAAAGCTTTGGTAACACTTTAAGCGTTCATAAATATGGTAGAGATGCAAGGAAAGCTGTAGACATAGCTAGAGAACAAGTAGCAAAAGCAATTAACTGTGATTCAAGTCAAGTATATTTTACGGCCGGAGCAACAGAAAGTGACAACTGGGGTATTAAAGGTTATACATATGCCCACAAGTCAAAAGGAAACCACATAATTACATCGCAAGTAGAACATCATGCAGTACTGCATACTTGTGAGAAGCTTGAAAAAGAAGGCTTTGAAGTTACATATCTGCCAGTTGATGAGCACGGCAGTATTCGAATAGAAGACTTAAAAGATGCCATTACAGATAAGACGATTTTAGTAACTATAATGATGGCTAACAACGAAATTGGCACTATTATGCCAGTTAAAGAAATTGGTGCAGTTTGCAAGGAGCATAACATAGTATTCCATTGTGACGCTGTACAAGCCGTTGGCAAAATCCCAATTGATGTTCAGAATATGAATATTTCAATGCTAGCAATTTCATCACACAAATTCTATGGCCCAAAAGGCGTAGGCGCGATGTACATAAAAAAAGGCATAAAATTAGATAGATTAATCGAAGGTGGTGCACACGAAAAAAATCGTCGTGCTGGCACATTGAACCACGCAGGTATAGTAGGTATGGGCAAAGCTATTGAGTTGGTTGTTGAAGAGATGGATGAAGAATGTGCAAGACAAACAAAATTGCGAGATGCATTGATTAAAGGAATGACAGAGCGCATACCAGAAGTACAATTAAACGGCCATCCTACTAAAAGATTATGTAACAATGTTAATATGTCCTACAGATATGTAGAGGGAGAAGCATTGTTATTGAGTCTTGATATGATGGGCATAGGAGTTTCATCAGGATCAGCATGTACATCTGGGTCTCTCGACCCATCGCATGTTTTATTAGCAATAGGATTATCCCACGAGATAGCCCATGGCAGCGTAAGGTATTCATTAGGTCATATGAGCACAATGGAAGAAGTTGAATACACAATTGACAGCATGGCTACAATCGTAGAGCGACTAAGAGCAATGTCGCCACTTGGATAAACGATGTTTAATATACCTAAATGTAACAATGTAAACATAAAAATTTATAAAGACATGATATAGGAGAAAAATTATGAGTGATATGTACAGCAAAAACGTTATGGATCATTTCGCTAATCCAAGAAACGTTGGTGAAATAGAGGACGCTAGCGGCGTAGGTACAGTAGGCAATGCAAAATGTGGTGATATAATGCAATTTTACATAAAAGTTGAAGATGATAGAATTGTAGATGTAAAGTTCAAAACTTTTGGATGTGGTGCAGCTATAGCTACATCATCTGCGGCCACTGAAATGATAAAAGGCATGACAATAGATGATGCGTTAAGTTTTACTAATAAAATGGTTATAGAAAAACTAGGTGGACTACCACCTGAAAAAATCCACTGCTCAGTTTTAGCAGAGGAAGCATTGCACGAAGCAATAAAAGACTACAAAGAAAAACACAGCTAAGAAACCTAAACTTATTTTGATATAATTTATGAAAGCACACTCCAATTGGGGTGTGCTTACTCTATTTTATATAATATCTCTTTTAATATACATACATGTCATTAATCTATAATAAGTATATAAATAAGGAGGTGTTTTATGCAAGACTTTAATATTTATATATTTATATTAGGATGCATTGGAGGACTCGTACCAGAGCTAATTAGATTTACAAAAAAATATAGTGAAGTCAGGCAAAGGGGATATTTAAAAGATTATAAATACTACATAAATGTAATTATTCTATGCCTTTTAGGAGGATTAATAGCATGGCTTTTGGATGCAGAAGACAAATTACAGGCTGTACTATATGGATTTTCTGCACCAGAAATATTCTCAAGGTTAGCATCTAAAGAAAATACCAATACACGTGAGCCTAATGCAAATGTTGTACCAATTGCTAAGCGAAGTTTTAGTATGAGGTATTGGTGGTCATAGTAATTCAAAATCCTAGTATTAAGCTAAAACTACAATTCACCATTGTGTGAACTGTAGTTTTGTGTTAACACACTTATTATTTATGTAATAGTAATAATTTGCCACTTAACAGCTATGATGATATACTATTTTTGTTACTAGGAGGATTTATATGAACCATAGAAAAAAGCTATTTTTACATAGACATCCCTATGATATTGAAAATACTAGAGATGCTTTTTTAAATGCTGTTAAAGAAGACCTTCAGCATCATATAAAGAATTGTGATGAATATGCACAAATACTCCATAAACACAATTTTAATCTTAGTCAATTGTCAAATGAAAGTGATTTATACAAAATCCCACCAATACCTACACTGTACTTAAAGCGAAATAAACTTTTCTCTATAGAAGAAGACAAAATGGTAATGAAGGCTACATCATCAGGAACTAAAGGACAGCACAGTATTGTAGGCTTTGATAAAGCTAGTTTGTTTTATGGGATTTTAATGATGTTTAGATTCTTTTCCTATCACAAAGTCCTTTCTTTACTTCCAACAAACTATATAGTTTTAGGTTATGAACCAAGTAAACATACAAACATCGGTGCAATTAAGACAGCATATGGAACTACAAAGTTTGCTCCTGCTCTTCATCGAGAATATGCATTAAAAGATACTGGATCAGAGTATGAAATAAACATAGAAGGAATAAAAAAATCTTTAGTACGCTATGCAAGGCAACCCTTTCCTGTGCGTTTTGTAGGATTTCCATCTTATATGTATTTCATTGCAAAGGCACTAAAGGAGAATAATATTAAACTAAAACTCCATAAAAAATCTAAGATATTACTAGGTGGCGGATGGAAACAGTTCTCCAATCAAAAAATAGATACTAACAGTTTTTACAGCTTAATTGATTATACTTTAGGTATAAAGAAGGAAAACTGCTTAGAATTCTTTAGCGCAGTGGAGCACCCATTACCCTACTGCAAATGTAAAAACGGTAATTTCCATATTCCCATCTATAGTAGAGTGATAATAAGAGATGTAACCACATTAGAACCTATTAAAGATGGTAAGATAGGACTGCTCAGTTTTGTGTCACCATTAGTCTCAAGTGTACCAATAACAAGTGTTATGACTGACGATTTGGCTATATTGCATGATCATAGAGATTGTGGATGCAATATAAAAACTCCATTTTTTGAGCTAAAAGGACGTGCAGGAGTACAGCAAATTAAAACCTGTACTACAGATGCTGCAACTTTATTAAAAGGTATAAATAAATGAATTTAATATCAGGTAAGTTAATGAATAAAGAGCAAAGTGATTTACAGCTAGGTAATCTGGATGAATTAATAATAAGAACCCAGCAAACAAGTGACCTATCTGCTGATATTGTTATATCTGCTTGTGAAAAACTAGCTGGGACGCTAAATGATGATGAGTACATTCCTTTGTTATTAGAACTCGGCATTCCACAATACAAAGCAAAGTCTGAGCTTGATACTGTTAGACAAATGCTTAGCGGGAAATACATAGAGAAAAGGTTAGAAATTGAGCTAGGTATTAATAAAGATAATGAATATACCCCTTATGGATATGAAAACAAAGTAAGACATATTATTAAACCTATAGGTGTTCTGTTCCACATTGTCGCAGGTAATGTAGACGCCCTTCCAGTCTTTAGTGTTATAGAAGGGCTGCTAACAGGTAATATAAATATTCTAAAGTTACCCGGTTCTGATAATGGTCTGTCAGTTACTTTTTTGAAAAAGCTTATTGATATTGAACCACAATTAACTGAATATATTTATGTGTTTGATTATCCATCAGATGATATAGAGTCTATGAAAATTATGTCAAACTTATCAGATGCAATTGTTATATGGGGAGGCGATAGCGCTGTAAGCTCAATAAGGCAATTAGCTGAAACTAATACTAAAATTATAGAATGGGGTCATAAAATAAGCTTTGCTTATGTATCTGGAAGCAATATTTCAGATGATGCACTTGAAGGCATTGCCCATAATATATGTGATACTAATCAGCTATTTTGCAGTTCATGTCAAGGAATCTATCTCGATACTAGTAATTATAGTGATGTAGTAAATTTTTCAGAAAGATTTATAAAAATACTTGATAGAAAAGCTAAAAGTATGACTTCAAATATAGATGAATTTTTAATAGCTCAAAAAACTTTAGAATCATATACTGAACAATTAGAGTCAGTTAAGATTGAAAAGCATGTACTTAAGACAGAAAATTGCGGTGTTATAGCATACAATGACAGCAAACTAACTCTTTCATACATGTTTCGGAATTGCTGGATTAAACCTTTACCAAGGAAAAACATCTTGTATGAACTTAAAAAACATAAAAATCATTTGCAAACTGTTGCATTGATTTGCCATGATGATACAAAAGACTATTTTACATCTCTTTTTTCAAAGACTGGTATAGTCAGGATAACTAGTGGAAAAAACATGTCTTCAAGCTACTGTGGTATGCCCCATGATGGAGAGTATTCTCTTCAAAGATATGTAAAGATTTTCTCTTGTGAATAACATTTACATCATTGAATAATTTAAATACATAATATGGAACAAACTCATCTCACATTACGTCTAATAGATTGAATAAAAAAATATGAGGTGTAAAATGTCTAAACTTAAAATAATAATATCTTTAATTATAGTAACATCATTAATCTCTACAGGCTGCTCAAATGAAGTGCAAAGCAATACAGTAAATTCTAGTGATGTTATGTTATCTATTTCAAATACTAAACCAAAAACCCCTGATAACTCACACAACATACAACTAGGTTTCAATATTGATTTGCTTAAAGAGTTAAGTAAAGAAGAAAAGAATGTATTCTTTTCATCTTTTTCTATTAATCAAGCACTTACAATGGCATACTTTGGTGCAGATGGTGCTACTCAAGATGAAATAAAAAATTCTCTAGGCTATAATGACCTTAGCATTGAAGATGTAGCTTCATACCAAAAGTATCTACTAAAAACATATGAAAAGTCTGGTGACACCACTTTTTATTCTGCTAACTCAATGTGGATTGATGACCAAATAGTTGTTAGAGACAGTTATATAGATACTATGGTAGATAATTTTGATGCCGAAGTTGCAAGTATAGATTTGCAAGGTGATAAAGCGGTGCCTACATTAAACAAGTGGATTGATAAAAGAACAAAAGGAATGATAACAAAACTATTTGATCAACCATTTGATCCATTAGCAAGATTAGTATTAATGAATGCAATATACTTTAAAGGTGATTGGACTACTCCATTTGACACTGACTTAACAAGAGATATGGCGTTTAATGGACAAAACAAAAAATCTACCGTTGATATGATGTATTCTGATAGTGAAATTTTAGGTCACGAAAATGATGATTATAAAGCAATTAGCATGCCATATGGGGATGATGAAAGATTTCATATGGTAGCAGTTATACCAAATGGGGATCTAAATGAATTTATAAAAAATCAAACTACTGAATCTTTAAGCAAAGTAATTACAACCTTCGATACAAAAGATGAAGTACGAATACTTTTCCCAAAATTCGAACTTGAAGAGAAGGTAGAGCTTAGCGATACATTAAAAGCTTTAGGTATAAACACAGCATTCAAGCCAGGAGCTGACTTTAGTCAAATATCAGATACACCGTTGTTTATTGATGAAGTTTTGCATAAAGCGAAGATAAAAGTAGATGAAGAAGGAACAGAGGCAGCTGCTGTTACTGCGATAGTAATGAAGTGCGAATCTGTGCCAATGAATCAATTTGAATTTATTGCTGACAAACCTTTTCTATTCTTTATAATGGATACAGAAAACGATATTGTACTGTTTACTGGTGTAGTCTATGACTTGGACAATAAATAAATTATAATCAAAGCTGTGGTATTAACCACAGCTTTTTCTTCTACTCATACCAATCAAATAACTCTTTTATCTTTTCATCATCTAAATTGAACATTATCTTTAAATGCTCAATAGATATATACCGCCTACCAATAGCAATCTCTTTCATTTCTTCAATGTTTTCTCTCCACTTTTCATAGCTTGATGGAGTGTTAAATCTAGCATCCTGATATGATATTTCATTATCAATTTGATTTGCTAGCTCATTTATTAATTGTACTATCTTCTCCTTTGTAAATACCTCATTTAGAAAATATGCATATCGATCTGTAAACTTATCCCTAAAGCCTTGATTCTGAAACAATGCATTAAATATTAATGAATAGTTACTAGGCTTGAAATACGCTTCAAAATAATTAATATGGCTAGTTTCCTCTACCAACGCCATGTCAGTATCATAAAGCATAGGACGCCACTTACCTCCATCGTTCTCCTTCCAGTACTTTACATTGCCCATATCGTAGTTACCGTAAAATACTTGAATAGCGATATAGTCAATAAATGCATCTACATCAACTTCTTCTGCAAGCTCTTTATATAATTCATCATCAACAAAATCATTATTATCTATAAACTTGCATAGCTCATTCCACTCATCCATGCTTCCTGATAGTAAGGTGTTTATGTTTTTTACAATAGTTACATCGTCTTTGTCAATGCCATAGTGACTAGCTAAATAGTCTTCATTTTGCTTTTCTCTTAAATTATATAGCCCCCAGTACTCACCATTTAAATACACAGCTACTGGTCGTCCTTCCATAACATCTACTTCTGTATAGTCTTTTACGCTTTGGTGTATATAATAATCCTTTATTTTAGTTATCCCTATGTCCTGACCACTAGTTCTAAGCAAAATATGTTTGTACTCATCTACATCACTATTTTCAAAGAATGGATAATACACTTCGTCTAATCCGTACTCATCTCTTAACCTAACCACCAATGATTTTTGATCATACATACGACTAAATTGGCCTGCTATCTGCAAACCCGCATCAAAATCAAGGCCTAGCTGATTGTTTTCATCATAATATTCAAAGGCTATCTTACACTCCCAATTCTTCCAATAATTAGCGTCAATGTGTGGAGGCTCGCTCTCTACATATCCTGGTCCTTCTGCATATATCCCTCCACTACTGCTAAATAAATAAACAGGATCAGTAGTTAAACACACAATAGGTAAGTCATGTTTTCTTTTAAATATAAATGTTCTTGTCACAATAGAACTAGAAAGTTTACCTTCAGCAAATGTAGCTGCTCTTATTGCTGTATCATCAACTATAAATATAGGTTCTGTATAAACTGGAGATGAAGAAACTGGAGATTTTCCATCTGTAGTATATCTTATAATTTCCCCTTCTTTGCATTTTAGTGTAAGTAATATACTGTCCTCGTTTATCATTCCACCAGATTGGGAAAACGCAGGTGGGGTACAATATGATGTTAAAACTTCTCTACTGTTTTTCTTGTTTGGAGTTTTATTTGCAAAAAAATAGCGCTTGCTGCCCTCACCTTCTACTCTGCCAGAGCTAACATCGCCTGCTAAAAACCCAGTACTAAAATAATCAATAATAACACCACTTGGATTTTTAAGTATCAGATTTTCCCCGTTTGAGCTAATTGACATATCTACATTAATAACATTATGACTGTCGATGGTACTACCTTTTAATTGTAGACATATATATTTATTTGGACCTAAAATTATATACGGAAATGTCCACGACTGACTATCATCACTTATCGTAAACCCAAGTAAGTTCATACTCTCCTGTGATGAATTGTGCAACTCTATATACTCTTCAAATGCAGTGTAACTATTTTGATTGTAGTTTATTTTCCCTGCTGATACTTCACTTATATATATGTCAAAAAGGTAAATATCCTCATTCTTTTTCATCTCTGTCTCATAGCGGCCACTATTTTGGCTACCTGGAGTAGGGATTAAAAAATATACACAATCATTGTTTTCTAATCTCCCCTTAGATACATTTCCTGGCATTTGCTCAATATCCATAGTACTTGCAATTGCACCTTTATTATCAACTAACATAATCCTTTCATCAGTACTACTCAAAGCAAAACTAGCATGAAGCTCACCACTTTTCACCTTGTTTTTATCACTCATAAAGACTACTAAATATTCTCCAGGTTGTATTACAGTACCTTTTGGAAAAACCCACTTGTCTAGCTTTGTCAAGTCATCACTAAGTGCATATCCATCCATAGAAATCTCATAATTAGTAGGGTTATATAGTTCTATCCAATCGCTGCTATCTCCATCGATATCCAATAGTCCATACTTGTTATTGGACATTACTTCGTTAATAACAATAGGTGAATCTGAGATTCTATCTGGTACAATGTCATAAGTCCTGCTAGGTTTTGTAGAGTTTGGTTCTTTTGGTGTTGGTTGTGCAAAGTAAGCCCAACTACCATCTGCATCCAAGCCTGCCGATATATCAACTGGCAATGGCTCTATATTACACACATCTACTTCAACTCCATTGTAAGCAGACACAACAATATTTATGTCATTTCTACCTAATGAAAAAGGTATATAAATTGTACCATTATCTATATGTGCTTCATCATCTGCATAAAGTATTACATATTCACCTGCACCCAAAGTATAATCTGGCAAACGACATTTACCACGACTTGCTATATCATCTGATATAAAGTAGTTACATAAGTTTAGTTCTTCATCATTTGGGTTATAAAGTTCAATCCAATCTGGAGATTTATCATAACTGTCTTTAATGGTATATGTATTGGAACTCATGTATTCACTGATAACAATTGATAGAACATCCATTGGTTCAGCTTTAATTGACAGGTTTTTATTACCCAATCCATTGTTTTTAAACCCTGGTGTAGGTGTTTTAAAGCAAACCCACTTTCCTTTTTCATTTACCCCTGCAGACGTATCAACTGGTAGGTTTTCTACTTTACAGCTATCAATTATATCAGATTTGGTAGATAAAAATATTTCCGTATCATTTTCACCAAGCTTAAAATTTGCATGTACTTCATTATCTATCTCATTAGTTTGCGAGGATGCATAGACAATAATATAGCTTTCTGGCTCAATTACTAAATCGGGTAGATTAAACTTAATAAGGTTATAACTATCATCACTTAAATACTTATCACCTAGCCAGATATCTTCAGTTCCATAATTATATATTTCTATCCAGTCAGGAGTATCCCATAACGAATTTCGTAAGGTATTTTCATTATGAATCTGATACTCATTAATTTGTAGGGTTATTTCGTTTGACAGATCATTATAGACTTTTGCATCTGAGCATCCATATAGTCCACTTAATATGATTATTAAAGCTGCTAAATAGAATATTATTGTATTTTTAGATTTATTTTTAATTGTTGTACAATTCATTTACTTACCACTATTTTACTTATGTTTTTCCTAATATTTACATAGATTATATACTCTAATTAATATTCTGTAAAGTAATTATACTAGGTATGTATATTAAAATTATCTTAATATTTTGAAAGTGATTATTTGCACATCAAAAATCCCTTGACTAAAAAGCAAAGGGATTTATAATCATAATAATGTAATTTCTAATTATTTATGCACTAGCTACCTTTTTCGCCACTTGTGACTTTTTGCGGCTTGCAGCATTTTTATGAATAACACCTTTTGATGCAGCGTTATCGATAGCTGATATAGTTTGCTTCAAGATTGAATCTATATCTTTGTCCTTTGCATCAAGTGCAGTATCGAACTTTTTCAATTGAGTTTTTAGTGCGCTTTTAACTCTTTTATTTTCTAAGTTTTGTCTTGCGCTCACATCAATTCTTTTCTTTGCAGACTTATGATTGGCCATATAAAAGCTTCCTCCTTTACAAATATTCAGCCTTTGAATTGTACCATGTTTGTTATGTAAATGCAAGAGAAAAATTAAATATTTATGAGTTTATATTCAAGCTAATATGTATCCCATATTCTTAATATATTTACTTCATTTATATACATTTTTTACATATGCAAATTAAAATCTTCATTATTATAACATGCGTTTTGATGTATTCCTATTTACTAATAAATTATAATATATTATTATATAATAATGAGGATTAAGAATATACTTGTGAAAATAGTTAATAATAAAATCGTGAAGGCTATATTTTCAACTTTCAGTAGAGTTATTAAAAATATTAACGGTAATAGGATTTATAACAAAGGAGCAGAACTTGCTTACTACATGGTTATAGGTTTGTTAACCATATTAGTAACAGTAGTATACGCTGCTCACTTTATTCCGAACTTAATTCAAACTGTTGATAGGCAAGTCTTAGCTCTATTGCCCGATAATATAAAAGACTTAATTCTTAATGCTTTACTTGAGATAAAGATGCCAAAATCTATTTCAGTAATTATAGCTACATCTTTAACATCAATATGGTTTGTGTCAAGGGCCATGCACTCTATTATGGTATCCTTTAATGAAATATATGGAGTAGCTGATCATAAAATAGGGTTTAAATCAAAGGCATTTTCAATTTTATTCACTCTCGCTCTTGTAGCAATGTTTTTAGTTTTGTTCTCCCTTACTATCGTTCAAGGTTTACTATCAGGATTTTTAGAAGAGTACTTCCACCTTTCTACCGATATATTTAGAGAAAATGAAATATGGGAGACTTTAATATCAGCAGGCATCCTGCTTTTCATATTTAACGCTCTTTATTATTATCTGCCAGATAAAAAGCTTAGATGGTATTTCTCTGTTCCAGGTGCAATGTTTGCAACTATTACATGGTTATTAATGTCTAAAGGTTTCACATTGTATATTACAAGCATATCCAGCTTTTCATGGATATTAGGCTCGTTTGGATCGATATTTATATTTTTAATATGGATATATTATTCTGCTCTATTTTTACTAATAGGTGCTGTTATTAATTCCATTATTATGAGACGTATGGAAGCTAAACTTGCACTAAGGGAAAGAAATTCTAAATAATCATTTGTATTCTATCCTTCTCAAACCCTAAACACTAATATAAAACTATTATTGATTTATTATAAGTATTATTCATATAACAAGAGCAATAAATTAAGAAATGGAGCTTATATGATAGTTGGAAGTAATGTGAAACTACGATTGTACAGAAACGAATAGGAGATAAAACGAAAAATTGAAGTTTTTAATAATTTAAGTCAAAGGTCTCCTACAGACCATTCCGAGATATATTCAGCAAACAAAGCCCTGGCTTCATTTAATGAAAATGGTTTATGGACTTCAACACAAAGATCATTGCTTATTACTAATATTTCAGATGAAATCATAGGCGATATTAGTTTTAGTAAAACAACAGATTTTGAACTAAATATAGGATATAGATTATTTGAAAATAAGAATAGAAAAAAAGGATATATGACACAAGCATTAAAACTGTTTTCAAAATATCTTTATTCTACAATACCATCTGTAACAAGGCTTTCTCTATACACTGCAGAAGATAATATCCCTAGTCGCAAACT